>FWWL01000431.1_pt1 | contig 116487 bp, 97 predicted proteins | sample 2228331 | NCBI WGS metagenome assembly FWWL01 (sample SAMEA103939775, study PRJEB20133) | metagenome | reverse complement strand
GGCCGCAGGTCCGGCCGGCGCGCGCGGCGCACCGTTGGAGCCGTCGGCGACGCTGCCCGGCGCCCGTCCCGGCACGCCCCCGGCCGAACTGGCCGAGAGCCTGGTCGACCCCCTGATCGACTGCCTGATCCCGCTCGCCTTCGAGGGCGCGGTACGCGGCGACAAGATCCTGCCGTCGCTGCACAGGCTGCGCCGCGTGGGCAACAAGCCGATCCACTTCATCGGCCTGGCCGTCAATGGCGACTGGGAACCGATCGTGCATGGTGGCGTGTACACCAAGCTGCAGGCCGGGGTGCAACTGGCCACGCGCGCCAGCGCCCTGAACGAACTCGAATACTCGGAACTGGTCACGCGCCTGCGCGCGGTGTCGGACGAGATCGGCGCGGAGCCGGAAGTGCCGGACATGATCGAGGTGATGAGCGAGGCGCGCACCCTGCACAAGTTCGTCGCCGGGCATGACGCCCAGCTCGGCGTCAACCTGAACAGCAACGGCGCCCCGTGGGCCATGTCGACGCTGATCGGCGCGCTGGAGAACCAGGGCTTCGACGTGCGTCCCGACGGCCGCTTCGCGATGCCCGACGGCGAGGGCGGCGTGCTGTACACGCTCTCGACCAACGTGACCCTGGGCGCGGACAGCACCAGCCGCCTGACCCTGCTGCTGGACGTGCCGTGCGTGGCCCCCGCGCGCGACGGTTTCGGCGCGATGGTCAAGTGCGCCAAGGCCCTGGTGGGACGCCTGGACGCGACCATCGTGGACGACTTCGACCAGCCGTTGTCGGACGAGGCGCTGGAGGCGATCCGCGGCCAGGTGCAGGAGTTCTATGCGGAGATGGAAGCGGCCGACATCCCGGCCGGCTCGACCCGCGCGCTGCGCCTGTTCAGCTGAGGATCGCCGCGACGTGAACCAGCAAGACGATTACCTGGAGCGGATGGCGCGGCTGACCCGCGAGCTCAACCGGCACATCTATTCCTACCATGTGCTCGACGCGCCGACGATCCCCGACGCCGAGTACGACCGGATGTTCCGGGAGTTGCAGGAACTGGAGGCGGCCCACCCTGAGGCGGTGTCGGTCGACTCGCCCACCTTCCGCGTGGGCGCGGCGCCGATCCCCGAGTTCAGGCAGGTGACCCACGCGGTGCCGATGCTGTCGCTGAACAACGGTTTCGCCGACGAGGACATCGAGCACTTCGACCGCCGCGTGCGCGAGGGGCTGGGCGAGCCCCAGCCACAGCCCGAATACGCGTGCGAACTGAAGTTCGACGGCCTGGCGATCAGCCTGCGTTACGAGGCGGGCGTGTTCGTGCAGGCCGCCACCCGCGGCGACGGCACCACCGGCGAGGATGTCACCGCGAATATCCGCACCGTGCAGTCCATTCCGCTGCGCCTGCACGGCGACGCGCCCGAGGTACTGGAGGTGCGCGGCGAGGTGCTGATGTACAAGGCCGATTTCGCGCGCCTGAACCAGCGCCAGCGCGACGCCGGCCAGCGCGAGTTCGCCAATCCGCGCAACGCGGCGGCAGGCAGCCTGCGCCAGCTCGACTCGCGCATCACCGCCCAGCGCAAGCTGCGCTTCTTCGCCTACGGCATCGGCGTGCTCGAAGGGGTGCCCATGCCCGCCTCGCACTCGGCCGTGCTGGACTGGTTCGACAGTCTCGGCCTGCCGGTGTCGAAGGAACGCGCCGTGGTCACGGGCGCCGTGGGGATGCTCGCGTATTTCCGCGACATCGGCGCGCGCCGCGCCGGCCTGCCCTACGAGATCGATGGCGTGGTGTACAAGGTCAACCGCCTGGAAGACCAGCAGAAGCTGGGATTCGTCTCGCGCGCGCCGCGCTTCGCGCTGGCCCACAAGTTCCCCGCCGAGGAAGCGCTGACCGTGGTCCAGGATATCGAGGTGCAGGTCGGCCGTACCGGCGCCATCACGCCGGTGGCGCGCCTGCAGCCGGTGTTCGTCGGCGGCGTCACCGTCACCAACGCCACATTGCATAACGAGAGCGAGGTCCGGCGCAAGGACATCCGCATCGGCGACACCGTCGTCGTGCGCCGCGCTGGCGACGTGATCCCGGAAGTGGTCGGCCACGTTCCCGAGCGGCGTCCCGCCGATGCGCGCGAATTCGTCATGCCGTCCAGCTGCCCGGTGTGCGGATCGCCCGTCGTGCGTCCCGAGGACGAGGCGGTGGCGCGTTGCTCCGGCGGCTGGACCCATTGTGGCGCCCAGCGAAAAGGCGGGCTGCTACACTTCGTGTCACGCCGCGCCATCGATATCGAGGGGCTGGGCGACCAGCTGGTCGAGCAACTGGTGGACAAGGGCGTGGTGCGCACCGCGGCGGACATCTACCGGCTGGACAAGGCCAAGCTGCTGACGCTGGAACGCCTGGCGGAAAAGTCGGCCCAGAACGTGCTGGACGCGGTGGAGCGCTCGCGCGACACCACCTTCGCCCGCTTCATCTACGCGCTGGGCATCCGCAACGTGGGCGAGTCCACCGCCAAGGCGCTGGCTCAGCACTTCGGCAACCTGGACGCGCTGTTGCACGCGGCCCGCTGGGAGCACGGCATCCAGTTGCTGGAGGTGGACGACGTCGGTCCCGTGGTGGCCCGCTCGATCAGCGACTTCCTCAGCGACGAAGACAACCTCGCGCTGGTGCGGGAACTGCGCAGCCAGTTGCGCTGGAAAGAGGGCGAGCACGTGATGAAGCCGGCGGGCGCGCTGGCGGGCAAGACCTTCGTGCTGACCGGCACGCTGCCGTCGATGTCGCGCGACGAAGCCGCCGCCCTGATCGAGGCGGCCGGCGGCAAGGTGTCCGGCTCGGTGTCGAAGAAGACCGCCTATGTGGTGGCCGGTGCCGACGCCGGCAGCAAGCTGGCCAAGGCCGAAGCGCTGGGCATCGCGGTACTGGACGAGCCCGGCCTGATGGCGCTCCTGGCGCGGACCGATTAAACGATGAGGGAGGGCAGTCGATGACGTTGATTAGGAAAGCCGTATTCCCCGTGGCCGGCCTGGGCAGCCGCTTCCTGCCCGCGACCAAGGCCCAGCCCAAGGAAATGCTGCCGATCGTCGACAAGCCGCTGATCCAGTACGCGGTCGAGGAGGCGGTGGCCGCCGGCGTGACCGAGATGGTGTTCATCACGGGCCGCAACAAGCGCGCGATCGAGGATCACTTCGACAAGGCCTACGAGCTCGAGTCCGAACTGGCGGCCGCCAACAAGCAGGCCCTGCTCGACGTGGTGCGCAGCGTCATCCCGCGCCACATCACCTGCATCTACATCCGCCAGTCCGAACCGCTGGGCCTGGGCCACGCCGTGCTGTGCGCGCGGCCGGTGATCGGCGACGAACCGTTCGCGGTGCTGCTGGCCGACGACTTCATGGACAGCGCGGCCGGCCAGAAGCCGGTGCTGGCCCAGATGACCGACCTGTACGCCTACGAGCGCTGCAGCGTGCTGGCGGTGCAGGACGTGCCGCGCGAGCACACCCGCCAGTACGGCATCGTCAGCGCATCGCCCTACCGCGAGGACGTGGAACTGGTGTCCGGGATCGTCGAGAAGCCCCAGCCGGACGTGGCGCCCTCGACCCTGGCCGTGGTCGGCCGCTACGTGCTGTCCGGCTCCATCTTCGGCTACCTGGAGAACCTTGGCACGGGGGCCGGTGGCGAGATCCAGCTCACCGACGGTATCGCCGCGCTGATGGCCGACGAGCGCGTGCTCGCCTACCGCTTCGCCGGCACCCGCTACGACTGCGGCTCCAAGCTCGGCTACCTGAAGGCCACGACCGCGATGGGACTCAAGCACCCGGAAACGGCGGAAGGCTTCCAGCAGTTCCTGGCCGGGATGCATCGCGAGGGGAAGGGAGCATGAGCGTGCGCGAGATCCTGAGGATGGGCGATCCACGCCTGTTGCGCGTGGCCGATCCGGTGCGCGGCTTCGATACGCCCGAACTGCATGCGCTGGTGGCCGACATGTTCGAGACCATGCGGTCGGTGAACGGCGCGGGACTGGCCGCCCCCCAGATCGGCGTCAACCTCCAACTCGTGATCTTCGGCTTTGGCGCCAACGCGCGCTACCCGGACGCGCCCGCGGTACCCGAGACGGTGCTCATCAACCCGATCCTCACCGCGCTGTCGGACGAGATGGAGGAGGGCTTCGAGGGCTGCCTGTCGGTGCCCGGCCTGCGCGGCAGCGTTCCCCGTTACACCCGCCTGCGTTACGAGGGTTTCGACCAGCACGGTGAACCGATCCGGCGCGAGGTGGACGGCTTCCATGCGCGCGTGGTGCAGCACGAGGTGGACCACCTGCTCGGCATCCTGTATCCGATGCGGATCAAGGACTTTTCCCGCTTCGGCTTTACCGAAGTGATGTTTCCCGACCTTCCATCCGGAGGGGATGATTGATTCCTGCTAACAATATGAAGACCCTGGTCCTGCTGCTCGCGGCCCTGGCGCCGCTGGCCCAGGCCGGCGAACTGTTCACGAAGATCGAGGCGGTGCCGACCAGCGAATTCTGGATCGACACCGGCTTCGCCACCGCCCATTTCGACAGCGACAGGAACCTGAATGGCGCCAACAAGGGGCTGGGCGCCGAATACAGGTTCAGCGGCACGATGACGGCGACGGCCGGCCGCTTCCACAACAGCGACCGTGCCTGGTCGAACTATGCCGGGGTGATCTGGCAGCCGTACGCGATCGGCCCGGTGCGGGTCGGCGCGGCGCTTGCCGCCTTCGATGGCTACCCGAACATGCGCGATGGCGGATGGTTCCCGGCCGTGGTCCCGACGCTGACCTACGACTACAAGCGGGTGGGTGTGAACGTCGGCATCATCCCGACCTACAAGGACCGCCTGTATGGCGGGGTGTCGGTCCAGCTCAAGTTCAAGCTGTTGTAAAGGTCGGACCGCGCCAGGTCGGGCCGCGCCAGGTCGGACCGCGCCAGGTCGGGCCGCGTCAGGTCGGGCCGCGCCAGGCCGGGCCGCCCGGCGGTGGGCACTTGTGCCTTGCGCGGCCCGGCCCACCCTAAGGGCGGCGCGCTATTTTTTCTTGCGCAGCGCTTCCAGTTCCGCCCGCAGGCTGGTGCGCTCGGCGATGCAGGCGTCGAGCTGGGCACGCAGGTCCTTGAGTTCGACGGTCAGGCTGTCGCGCGCCGTCACCGCACCCACGAGCTCCATCTCGGCGGCCAGGCGGGCATCCGATTGCGCGGCCGACTCGGCGACGTTGCGCTCGATCTGCTTGCGCAGTTCGGCCAGCTGGTTGTCCTTGCCCTCGATCGCCAGCTGGTCCTTGGCCTTGCCCACCAGCGCCTCCATCGCCACTTCACGCGCGTTGCGCAGTTCGGCGGTCAGGCGTTCGATCTCCTCGGCGCGCTCGTCGGCCATGGTCTGGGCGGCCTCGCGCGCGGCCGTGACGCCGGTTACTTCTTCCAGCAGACCGTCGCGCTCCGCTTCGAGCTGTTCGCCCGCGCTGGCCAGCGCCGCCAGCTCGCTCTCGGATTGCGCGAGCGCTTCGCGTACGCCGGCGCCCGAATCCTCGGCGAATTGACGGGCCCATTCGGTCAGGGCCGTCAGCAGCGGCGCGGGCAGTTCGGCACGCGGTGGCTCGGGCGGGGTCGCATTGCTGGCGCGCCAGGCCGCCAGGTGCTTGTGCACCACGTTAAGGGAGGGGCCGCCGAGCGCCTCGCGGATGGCTTCGAGGGTGACTGGCTTGCCTTCGTTCTGCAAACTGCTGGCCGCCGACGCGACCTCGTCAAAGCTGATGTCGGCGCTTGCCGTTTCGGTGTTCATAGGGGTAGGGGCGTTCGTGGTTCGAAGCCAGTATGATACGCGATCCGGATAGTGCCGTAGAGCATCAGATGCGTCGGCGCCACGCCTGGCGGCCGACTTTTTCAGGAATCCTTCGTATAGCGGCGCAGGATGTCGAGGATGATCATGGCGAACAGGGTGCTGAGGATGGCGGTCGCCTCCCGCCCCATCCCCGCGGCGATGCCCACCGCCGCCGTCAGCCAGAGGCTGGCCGCCGTGGTCAGCCCGTGGATGTTGTTCTTGCCGGACTGCTTGATGATCGAGCCGGCGCAGAGAAAGCCGATGCCGGCTGTGATGCCCTGGAGTACGCGCGACAGGTCGTCGATCGCCATGCCGGCCTGGAGCGGGATCAGCACGAACAGGGCCGAACCGAGACAAACCAGCATGTGGGTGCGCAATCCGGCCGGGGCGCCGATCGACTCACGCTCGTAGCCGAGCAGGCCGCCCAGCACGATCGCCACCATCATGCGTACCACGACGCGCGTGACCTGGACCGGGTCGTCGAGGTCGGAGAATTCCTGCAGTACCGTCAGCCAGCTTTGTTCCCACCATCCCACGCGCGCCCCCGTCGCTCACTTTTCGCCAATCATGCCACTTTTGCAAGGGGCATGCTGTCCGTTTGGCTGGGTTCTGGCCGAAACGGACGGGGGTGGCGGTGCTGGTTATTTCTTGTCCGCGTAAGGGTCGGGGCCTCCCTCGGCGATGAAGCGGTCGATGCGCGCGGCCAGCACCGGCAGCGGCACCGACCCCAGTTGCAGCACGGTGTCGTGGAAGGCGCGGATGTCGAACTTCGGCCCGAGCGCGGCTTCGGCCTTGCGGCGCGCGTCCATGATCGCCATCTGGCCCAGGTAGTAGGACAGGGCCTGTCCCGGCCAGGAGATGTAGCGGTCCACCTCGGTCTCGATCTCGTGTTCGGCCAGCGCCGTGTTCTCGCGCAGGTAGGCCTGGGCCTGCTCGCGGGTCCAGCCCTTGGCGTGGATGCCGGTGTCCACCACCAGGCGCGAGGCGCGCCACGCCTGGTAGCTGAGCATGCCGAAAACCTCGTACGGGGTGTCATACATGCCCATCTCCGTTCCCAGTCGCTCCGCGTAGAGCGCCCAGCCTTCCCCGAAGGCGGAGATGTAGGCGCGGCGGAACGGCGGCACGTCCTTCTGTTCCTGTGCGATCGGGATCTGGAAGGCGTGGCCGGGTGCCGATTCGTGCAGGGTCAGCGCGGGCAGGCTGAACAGCGGACGGGCCGGCAGGTTGTAGGTGTTGACCCAGTACGACCCCGGACCGCCGCGCCCGGCCGTCCAGTACGGCGCCTGGTCGTCCGGCACCGGCAGGATGGCGAAGCGGCGCCGCGGCAGGTAGCCGAAGTAGCGATCCACCTTGGCGTCGAACTTCTTGGCGATCCAGGCGGCGCGCATCAGCAACTCCTCCGGGGTGCGCGCATAGAAGCGCGAATCGGTACGAAGGAAGTGCAGGAATGCCGGCAGGTCTCCCTTGAAGCCGGCCTGCTTCATCGTCTCGTGCATCTCGTCGCGGATCTTGGCCATCTCGGCCAGGCCGATCGCGTGGATGGCGTCCGCGTCGAGCGTGGTCGTCGTGTATTCGGTGATCTTCGACTGGTAGTAGGCCTTGCCGTCCGGGAGTTGCCGGGCGGCGAGCGTGGTGCGCGCGCCGGGCATGTACTCATCGCGCATGAAGCGCAGCACGGCGGCGTAGGCGGGTTGGACCTTGTCGCGGATCAGGGCGATCGCATCGGCCCGCAGGCGCTCGCGCTCGGCTTCGGGTATCGACGCGGGCATCTCGCGCAGCGGGGTGTAGAACACGGTCTCCTGGGGCGTGCGGGCCTCGGCGACCGCCGCGAGCGGCGCGTCGCGCCCGGTCAGCGTCACCTTTGGCGGGGTGAAGCCGCGCGCCAGTCCGGCACGCATGTTGTCGGTTTCCTCAGCGAAGTAGCGGGGCAGCGCGGCGAGTTGCAACAGGTAGTTGCGATAGTCCTGGACGGTTCCGAACGGGCGCCGCGCGACGTAGGTGATGTCGGTCCAGAACGCGCTGTCGGCGTTCACCGGTTGCTCGTACTCGCGGAAACGCTGGGCCTCGGCCAGGCTGGCGATCTGGGCGCGGTAGACCTCGTAGTTCACGCGCTCTCCCGGCGACAACTCTTCCACCCGGATCGCATCGAGCTGACTGAGCACGCCCGTCCAGTGCGCCAGCCGCAGTCGCTGCGAGTCGGCGTCGACCCTGGGCAGGTCCGGGCTCATGCCCTGTGCCCCATCTGGCCGCGCCAGGCGCTGCCCGATGCGCCAGTTCCATTCCCCGGTGTGGATGGTCCTGAAGCGCGCGTCGGCGCTCGTTGCGGCGAGGGCGGGCGCCGTCCCGGCGAACGCGAGCAGCAGGCAGGCTGCGCTCAAGGCTGATACCAGTCGTTTCTTCATTCTTTCCTCATGCGGAAGGGCAATATTGCTCCAAGGCTGCATCTTAGCCCGAGCCGCCGCGCCGCGCATCTCCACAGTGCCGTCCGCACGCGCGTCTTGTTGGCAAGTAGCCAAGTGGCATGCCGGGACTGGGGTTATAATCGTTCGTTGTACGGCAAGCAGCCCGTGATGCCGATAGGAAAACTTATGCAGAATGCGGGCAGTAGTGATAACGACAACCGGCATGACTTGCTTCTCGACGACAATCGAATGAAGAATCAGGGGACCGTCTCCGCGCCCGATGACACTGCCCGCTACCTGGAACCCTGGTCGCGGCTGGCGCAACAGTTGAGTCCGCTCATCGGGACGAGCGGGTTTTGCGCACTGTTCGGCCGGGCCTGCCGCCTGGCTGGTCCCGATCTCGCATGGCTTGCCGCGAACCCCGCGTGCAAGTCGCCCAACGCGGTGACTGAACACTTGCGCCAGCGCCTGGCCGGGGTGGATGCCGATATTGCCGCCGCCGCCAACGCTGCCTTGCTCCAGACCTTCACCGGCCTGCTCGCCTCCCTGATCGGCGAAGCACTTACCAACCGGCTTCTGGATTCGGCAGCGGAAGACGTGCATCAGCAGAATACGCAACAGGAGCGGAAGTAAATGAGCGATAAAGTTAGCTTGCGGTTGCTGGAAACCGGGATATCCGGGCTCGACACGCTGCTCGGCGGCGGGCTCACCGAGTTTTCATTCAACCTGATCGCCGGTGCCCCTGGGTGCGGCAAGACCACGCTGGCGCACCAGATCATGTTCGCGCTCGCTACGCCCGAGCGCCGCGCGCTGTTCTTCACGGTGCTCGGCGAGCCGCCGCTCAAGATGCTGCGCTACCAGCAGCAGTACAGCTTCTTCGACATGGACAAGGTCGGCCAGTGCATCCGCTACGTCAATCTGGCGGCCGATGTGCGCGCGGGCGACTTCGACCTCGTGCTCGAGCGCATCATGGAGGAGGTCGAGGACTTCGGCCCCGGCCTCGTGTTCGTCGACTCCTTCCGGTCCGTCATCCAGACCGCCAAGGGCGGCAAGCAAGGTATCGCGGACCTGCAGTATTTCATCCAGGAGCTCGGCACGCGCATGACCAGTTGGCAGGCGACGTCCTTCCTGATCGGCGAGTACCACCACACCGACGCCGAAGCCGATCCGATCATGACGGTGGCCGACGGCATCGTCGCCATCAGCCAGTTCGAGGAGCAGAACGCCGTGGTGCGCAAGATCCGCATTCTCAAGATGCGTGGGCAGGCCCACATGTCCGGCTCGCACACCATGCGCATCACCAACGACGGGGTTCGCATCTATCCGCGCCTGCTGCCACCGCTGGCCGGTGACCGTCTCCCCGGCACCCAGGTTCCGCGCGATGCGCGCCGTGTTTCCGTCGGGGTGGCGGGGCTGGACGAGATGCTGCACGGCGGATTGCCACTGGGCCATTCGATGCTGCTGGTCGGTCCCACCGGATGCGGCAAGACCATCCTGTGCACCGAATTCCTGCAGGAGGGCGTCCGGCGTGGGGAGAAGGGCGTGGCGGTGTTCTTCGAGAAGGGGCCGGCGCGGCTGCGCAATGCCGAACTTGCCGAGATGAGCCAGGCCGGGCACGTCACCGTGGTCGAAAGCCGTTCGATCGACATGGCGATCGAGGAACTGGAAGAGGAGTTGATGGCGGCGATCGTGCGCACCGGCGCCACGCGGGTGGTGATCGATTCGCTGTCCGAGATCCAACTCTATCTCGCTCCCGAGTACCGTAACGACCTGCGCGGAGCCGTGTTCCGCATCATGTCGGCGCTGGCCAAGCTCGGCGTCACCGCCCTGGTCACGGCCGGCCTGCACGACCGTTACGATGAGCTCCTGTTCGGACCGTCCGAGATCGCCTTCCTGACCGACGCGGTGCTGGCCATGCGCTATGCCGAGGAGGACGGACAGATGCGCCGCTTCGTCAGCGTGATCAAGGTGCGCGGGGCCAGCCACAGCCTGGATCTGCGGGAGTACCGGATCACCGACGAGGGGATCGAAGTGGACCGGATCCCGACCGACGTGCGCGTGTTCCAGGGGCCAGCGTCCCGGCGCCCCTAGGAGACGGAGGATGACATGGCCAACTCCCAGTTCGCGCCACCCGGTTCGAAAGCGGGTCCCTTGATGGGTGTCCCCGAGGCCGATCGTGCGACGGAGCAAGCCTTGCACCAACGTATCGCGCAGCTTGAACAGCAAGTGTCCGAGCTGCGCGAGGCCAACGAGAACCTGGTGCTGGCCACCGTCAGCGCCCAGACGTTGCGCGACTGCGCGGAGGACAGCAACCGGCGCCAGAACGAGTTCCTGGCCATGCTCGCGCACGAGTTGCGCAACCCGCTGGCACCGATCAGCATGTCGGCCACCCTGCTCGAACGCGCCGCCGGAGCCGATCCGTCCCTCGTGCGCCTGACCCAGGTCGTGCGCCGCCAGGTGGACCACATGGCGCACCTGCTCAACGACCTGCTGGACGCCGCGCGCATCAGCAGTGGCAAGATCAGCCTGAGCCCCGAGCCGCTGCGCCTGGGGGAAGTGATCGACCAGGCGGTGGAAACCGTGCTGCCCCGCATCCGCGAACGGCGCCAGCACCTCAAGCTCGACCTTGCCGACATGCCGCTCGTGGTAGTGGGCGACAGGGTAAGGCTGACCCAGGTATTCAGCAACCTGCTCGGCAACGCTTCCAAGTACACGCAGGACGAGGGCAGCATCGTTCTCTCCGCGTCTGGCGGGGGCGGGCAGATCACCGTCAGCATCGCCGACAACGGCGCGGGCATCGCGCCCGAGGTGCTTCCGCACATCTTCGACCTGTTCACCCAGGGACCGCGTTCGCTGGCACGTTCGGAGGGCGGGCTTGGCGTCGGTCTCAACGTCGTGCGCAATGTCGTGGGCTTGCACGCAGGTACCGTGCATGCCGAAAGCGCCGGCAGCGGGCAGGGCAGCCGCTTCACCGTCACCCTGCCGCGCTGTTCGGATATGCCCGACCTCGCGGGACCGGACGGACCGCGACAGCGCGCCGGCGCGCCCCTGCGCATCCTGTTGGTAGAGGACAACGTCGACGCGGGCGACACGCTCGAGGCGCTGTTGCGCATGGATGGACACGATGTGCGGCGCAGCATGGATGGTCCGTCGGGCCTGGAGGCCGCGCGCTCGGAAGCCTTCGATGCGATCGTGTGCGATATCGGCTTGCCCGGCATGGACGGTTACCAGCTCATGGAGCAGTTGCGCGCGGGCGAGGGCGGCAGGCGCGCCAGGGCGATCGCGCTGACCGGCTACGGGCAGGCCGAGGACCGGGAACGGGCGCTTGCGGCCGGATTCGACGACTACCTGGTCAAGCCGGTCAACGCCGAGAGACTGCTGGGTCTGCTGGCGCCCGCGGACAAGGCGGCGCCCCAGGCCTGAGCCGGCACGGCGCCACGGGAGCGCGCCTTCGTCGCCCCGACCCGCATGCGCCCTACGGGGGGCTAGTGCCCCAGTAGCGGCGCGAGACGTTCCAGCGCCTCTACGATCCGCTCGTACTTCGTCGCGTACGAGAAGCGGACATGGCGCGCCGGCGCGGCGACGCCGAAGTCGTCTCCAGGCACGATCGCCACGGCCGCGTCGCGCAGCATCCGCATGCAGAAGGCCGCGCCGTCGCCGGCGTCCGGGTGCCGCAGGCCGGCGATGTCCGCGTACACATAGAAGGCGCCGTCCGGCATCACCGGCACCCCGAATCCCAGTTCGCGCAGGCGCGGCACGAGAAAGTCGCGGCGGCGCCGGAATTCGAGCCTGCGCTCTTCGTAGATCGCGATCGCCTCCGGATGGAAGCAGGCCAGGGCGGCATGCTGGGCGATGGTGGGTGGACAGATGAACAGGTTCTGCGCCAGCTTTTCGAATACCGGAACCAGCGCGTCGGGCACCACCAGCCAACCCAGGCGCCAGCCCGTCATGTTGAAGTATTTCGAGAAGCTGTTGACGGTGATCGCACCGGGGTCGAGCGAGAGCGCGCTGACCGGCGCCTGGTCGTACCACAGGCCCTGGTAGATCTCGTCGACGATCGAAAAGCCTCCGCGTTCCCGGGTGGCGGCGAGCATGCGCGCCAACTGCGGCGCCGTCATCGAGGTGCCGGTCGGATTCGAAGGCGAGGCGACCAGCACGCCCCGGGTGCGTTCGCCCCAGTTGGCGTCGATGTCCTCCGCCGTCAGGTGGTAGCGCTGCTCCGCGCTGGCGGCAAGCAGGCGCGGCACGCCGTCGAAGGCCGATACGAAATGGCGGTTGCAAGGGTAGCTGGGGTCGGGCATCAGTACCTCGTCGCCCTCCGCCACGAGCGCGGCGCAAGCGAGCAGCAGTCCGGCCGAAGCCCCGGCCGTCACGACCACCCGGCGCGGGTCGAGGTCCAGTCCGTGCACACGGCCGTAGTGGGCCGCGATGGCTTCGCGCAGTTCGCGCAGTCCGAGCGAATCGGTGTACTGCGTGACGCCCGCGCGGATCGCTTCCACCGCCGCGCCGGCGACGATGTCGGGCGCGGTGAAGTCCGGTTCGCCGACGCTCATGCTGATCACGTCGATGCCGGCGCGCCGCATCTCGCCTGCGGCCTTGACCATTTCCATGACCCGGAACGGCTCGATGGCGTGTACCCGCTGCGCGACCTGGAGGGCGCGCGCGGCCTGGTGATCTGGAATGGGTGGCATCAAGCGTGCTCCGCTGGCTGGGGACAAGGCCGCTATCTTAGCCGAAGCGCGGCGCGCCCGCAGGCGGTTCAGGCTGCAACGCCGGCCTCTTCGTCCGCGAGATGCAGGATCGGGCCGGCGTCGAGCAGGCGCGCGCACTGCGCCGCCGGCAGTGGCTTGCTGACGAAGTAGCCCTGGATCTCGTCGCACTCGTAGCGCGCCAGGGCGCGGATCTGGGCTTCGTTCTCGACGCCTTCGGCCACCACTTTCAGGCTCAGGTGATGCGCCAGGCTGATCACCGCCTGGGTGATCGCCGCGTCGTCGCTGTCGCCGGGCAGGTCGCGCACGAAGGTGCGGTCGATCTTGAGCGCGTCGAGCGGGAAGCGCTTCAGGTAGGCCAGGCTGGAGTAACCGGTGCCGAAGTCGTCCACCGACAGGCGCATGCCCTGCGCCTTGATCCCGGCCAGGGTCGCCACCGCGCTTTCGGGGTCGGTCATCAGCATCGACTCGGTGATCTCGAACTCGAGCAGGCGCGGGTCCACGCCGGACTCGGCGACGATGCGCCCGATGGCGGCGGCCAGGTCGCTCTGCAGGAACTGGCGCGCCGACAGGTTGATCGCGACCGGGACCGGCTCCAGGCCCGCCACCTGCCACAGTTGCAACTGGCGGCAGGCCTGGCGGATCGCCCACTCGCCGACGGGGATGATCAGACCGGTATCCTCGAGGATGGAGATGAACTCGGCCGGCGACACCTGGCCGCGCCCGGGGTGGTTCCAGCGCAGCAGGGCCTCGAAGCCGCACAGGCGGTTCGCCGCCAGGTTCACCTTGGGCTGGTAGTGCAGTTCGAATTCGCCGCGCTCCAGGGCGCCGTGCAGTTCCGCCTCGGTCTTCAGGCGCCGGATCGCGCTCTCGTTCATGTCGGCAAGGTAGAACTGGTAGTTGTTGCGTCCATTCTCCTTGGCGCTGTACATCGCCGTGTCCGCACTCTTGATCAGGGTGTCGGCGTCCGCGCCGTCCTCGGGCCAGGTCGCGATTCCCACGCTGGCGGTCACGAAGATCTGCTGGCCCTGCAGGCGGAATGGACGTCCCATCGCCTCGACCAGTTTGTCGGCGACGGCGGCGGCGTCCGCCGGGAGGGCAACCTCGGGCAGGACGATGGCGAACTCATCCCCGCCCAGGCGCGCCACGACGTCGCCCGCCCGCACGCAATCGACGATGCGGCGTCCCGCCTGCACCAGCAGCAGGTCGCCGGCGCCGTGGCCGAGGGTGTCGTTGACGTTCTTGAACCTGTCCAGGTCGATCAGCAACACGGCGCAGGCGTGGCGGTCGCGCCCCGCCTGTTCGATCGCGTCGCCCAGGCAGCTCACCAGCCGGCGCCGGTTGGGCAGACTGGTCAATGGGTCGTACTGTGCCAGGTAGGTCAGGCGGTTGCCCACGTCATGGCGCTCGATGGCCGTGGCCAGGATATTCGCGATGCTCTTGAGAAAGTCGATGTCGGTCGTGCTCAGCTGGCGCTCGCCCAGTTCGTAGGCGCCGATGGTGCCGAACAGGCGCTTGCCCGCGAAGATGTTGACGTCGGCGCCGTGGACGATGCCATTGGCCTGGCGCAGCGGGGCCGACCACGGGTGCAATCCCGGCTCGCTCGCGGCGTAGGTTTCTGTCGCGTCCAGGCGCCGGCCGATGGTGCCCTCCGGCCAGCCGGAGCCGGCCCGGACGATCACGTGCAGTCGCGAGGCCTCCGCTTCGAGCAGGGCGGTGAACGGCACGCCCAGGCCCTCGGCCGCGGTGTGCGCCGCCTGCCGGAACAATTCCTCCAGGCCGCTCGACTCGAGCGCCTTCTGGCCGAACGCGGCGATCAGCGTCTGGCGCTTGGCGTTCTCCAGGATGGCGCGCTCGAACTCCTTGCGCTCGGTGATGTCGATGTCGATGCAGATGTACTTCTCCACCTCGCCGCCGGCATCGAAGATCGGCACGATGGTGCGGTAGGACTGCAACTGGCCGTTCGGGCCCGTCATCACGATCTCGCCATTCCACACCGTACGCGAAGGCACCCATCCCGGCCGCGTGGGCGAGAGCGAGCCGCCGATGCTTGCCAGTTCGGTGCCGATCAACTGTTCGCGCGCAAGGCCGGCGTGGCGCACGAACTGGTCGTTCACGCTGATCAGGCGGCCCTGCGTGTCGATCTCGCAGACGATGGCGGCCTGGTCGAGCGCGCTCTTGTGCTGCACGAGCGAGTTCATCAACAACGCGATGCGCTGGCCGAACTGGTCGCGCATGCTGGCGGCGCTGCGGTTGACGGCCTGGATCGCTTCCTGGATCTCGATCGGCGCGTCGGCGTACAGCGCCGCCTCGGCCGTCATCTCGCCGGCGGCCACGTCGTTCTCGTAGGAGCGCAGGCGTTCCAGGTTCTCCAGCCAGCGGCGCAGCATGGTGCGCAGCAGGAAGAAGCTGAGGATGAAGAAGGCTGCGACCAGCGACACCGTCTGCAGCACGACCGTCCACAGGTGCGCGGCGATCTCATGCTCGTCGATGGTCAGGTGGATGGTGCCCAGGGGCCGGTTGCCGACCCCGACCGGGCGGATCACGTCGCTGACGCGCCCGGCGATGACGCCGGCCAGCCATTCCGGCGCCGAACCGGTGTGGTGCGGGGTGACCACGCGCAGGGCGTAGCCGGCCGCGTCGACGAAGGACGCGGACTTGAAGGGCGAGCGCTCCAGGTTGATCGAGAGCGTCTCGGCCAGCGCGGCATTGTCGTGCAGGGTGGCGTTGGTCGCGACCGCGCGCGCCGTCACTTCGGCCAGGGTCTCGGCCATGGCCTGGGTGTCGGCCAGGCGGTTGACGAACTGGTAGCGATGGAACATCGCCAGGCCGAAAACAAGGAACACCAGCATCGACATCGCGAACATGGCGAATACGCGTCCGGTGAGTGAGCGCGGCAGGAACTTCTGGATCAATGTCATCGAAAGTGCTTGCGGACACGGCACTACGCCGTGGGGCGGGGGGCCTGGGTGAGTTTCAGCTCGACAATATAGCACAAACCCATGCTGTCATAAAGGTTATCACCCGGGGGCGCGGGGATGTGGCAGGTGTGCCACGACCCCGCGCGCCGCGCGCTCACCGCGTCAATGATGGGCGTTGTGGGTCGCGGTCAGGCGCCGCATCAGCGGCAGGGCCGCCAGGGCGATCAGCACGCAGACCAGTGCCCCGAAGCCGAGCTTGTTGAACAGGCTGGTGTAGATCGGCAGCGTCTGCATCGGATCGACCACCTCCTTCGGCACGCTGGCCAGGTTGGCCACCAGGCCGCCCAGGTACTGCGAAATGCCGACGGCGACGTAGTACGCGCCCATCATGAAGCCGCTCATGCGGGCGGGGACGTAGCGCGCGATCATGGCCAGGCCCAGGCCGCTGACCAGCAGTTCGCCCAGGGAGTAGAACCCGTAGCCCCAGATCATGATCCACGAGGAGGTCATGCCATTCACGGCGAACTGGCCGGACACGCCGTAGATGAAGAATCCGACCGCCACCACCGAAAAGCCAAGGGCGAACTTGGCCGCGATCGAGATGTCCTTGCCCGTGCTGCCGGCGCGCGAGTACATCCAGGCCAGCACCGGACTGAGCACCATGATCCAGATCGCGTTCAGCGCCTGGAACTGCGCCGGCGACCAGGTCCACAGTTGCATGCCCAGCAGGCTGAATTCCAGGTTGACGTTACGCAGGGCAAAGAGCGCCAGCGAGGTGGACATCTGCTGGTAGAAGATGAAGAAGAACACGGTCTGCAGGGTCAGCACCAGGGCCGCGATCAGGCCGGCGCGCTCGCTGGCGGCGCTGACGCGGATCAGGTGGATGAAGATGCCCAGCACGACGATCCCGGCAAGGTAGACGAAGGCGCGCGCGAGCGACTGGTACTCCAGGATCACGGCCGAGGCGCCGACCGCCACGATGCCGCCGCCAAGCACGGCGAGCAGTTTGCCCACGTGTAGGGGCCGCTGGTCCGGCAGGGAGCCAATGTGGGCGATGGTCTTGCGCATCAGTAAAACGTTGAGCAGGCCAAGGGACAGGCCCACGCTGCACACGCCGAAGGCGACGTGCCAGCCAAGTCCGTTCCCGTAGGTCGCATTGACGTAGTCCTTGATCGCCGGCGTGGCAAGCATCGACACGGTCGAGCCGACATTCACCGCCATGTAGTAGAGGGTGAACGCGCTGTCGATCTTCGAATCGTCGCCCTCGTAGATCTTGCGCACCATGTTGGCGGTGTTCGGCTTGAACAAGCCGTTGCCCACGACGATGACGCCGAGGGCGGAGAACAGGAACCAGGTGTTGGTGGTTGGCACCGCCATCAGGGTGTAGCCGAGCGTAAGGATGATCGCGCCCAGCCACATGCAGCGGCGGGTGCCCAGGACCTGGTCACCGATCCAGCCACCGATCGCCGGCGCCACGTAGATCAGCGCGGCGGCCGCGCTCCAGACGAGATTGGCGCGGCTGTCGTCGAAGCCCATGCGCTGCACCATGAAGTAGACGATCAGCGCCTGCATGCCGTAGTAACCGAAGCGCTCCCACAGTTCGATCAGGGCGATCGTGAGGAAGGACCGGTTCTGGCTGTACTGGTGCGGTAGGATTTCCGGTTTCATGTGTCTCCTTGTCATTGTCTTGCCGCTCGTCAGGCCCGGCGGTGCGTGGATGCTACGCGAGGGCTTTCGAACTTGCAATCTTGACGTGGAGACCTGGGCTGCGTGTCACAGTCCTTGCGCGGGATGTGCGCGGCGGCGTGCGGGACGGGAAAACCGGGGAGGATGGCGGGGGCGCCGCCAGGAGGAGTAGGCCGCGCTTGCACGGCGCGACCGGGAGCGGGCAGGTGGGCGGAAGTGCCCACCGGGTGTGGCGGGAGTCAGCGCTGCTTGTCCTGCGATTCGTTGCCGGACTGGTCGCTTTGCTGGTTGCCCTCCCATTGCTGGCGGTGTTGTCCCGGAGGCGAGGCATCCTCGTCGCCTTCCTTGTGGTAGTGCTGCGGCACGCGCTCGGTATTGCCCAGCGCGGGGGTCTGGCCCGTTTGGCCGGCCTCGGCCACGCTCTGGCGGTTGCCCTCGTCGCGCAGGGGGGGCTGGCCGACGCCGCCGTCGTTCACGCTGTTGTTCAGGTTACCGGTCGTGCCGGTCACTCCCGCATCGCTGGTGCCAACGCCGCTCAGCTCGTCAAAAGGGCGGCCTTTGATGCCCTTGCCTTTGTTCTCAGCCATGCTGTTCTCCTTCTCGTTTGCGTCAGCTCTATCTTAGTCTTGCCTGGCGAAACGACCATCGGCGCAGGGGAGAAAGGGGTGTAGGACATTCCGCACAAACCCGGCAGCGTCAGGTGCCGGCCATGTCGAGCCGTATCCACGTGGGCGCATGGTCGCTCGGCTTCTCCCGTCCCCGCACCTCGCGGTCCACCCGGGCCTCGACCAGGCGCGGCGCCAATGCCGGGCTGAGCAGCAGATGGTCGATGCGGATGCCCGCGTCGCGCCCGTAGGCGTTGCGGAAGTAGTCCCAGAACGTGTAGATGCGCTCGTCCGGGTGCATCGCGCGCAGCGCGTCGCACCAGCCCTGCGCCATCAGGCGGTGGAAAGCCTCGCGGGTCTCGGGACGGAACAGGGCGTCATCGAGCCAGCGTTCCGGCTTGTACACGTCCAGGTCGGTCGGCATCACATTGAAGTCGCCGGCCAGGACGACGGGCTGGCCGGTCGCCAGCAGTTCCGCCGCGCGCCGGCTCAGGCGCTCGAACCAGCGCAGTTTGTAGTCGAACTTCGGCCCCGGGGCAGGGTTGCCGTTGGGTAGATACAGGCAGGCGACGAGCACGCCATGGACGACCGCTTCCAGATACCGGCTCTGTTCGTCTTCCGGTTCGCCTGGCAGCCCCCGCAAGACTTCGACCGGTTCCACCCCGCGCGCCAGGATCGCGACGCCGTTCCAGCTCTTCTGGCCGTGCCAGACCGCGTGATAGCCGGCGGCCCTGAGCTCGGCTTCTGGAAACTTCTCCTGCGGCGCTTTCAGCTCCTGGAGGCAGGCCACGTCGGGCTGGCGCTCCTCGAGCCACTGAAGGAGGGCGCCGAGCCGGCTGCCGATACCATTGACGTTGAAGGTGGCGATGAGCATGTCGTCTCCGCGAATGTGTCCGTTTCCGAAAGTTTCCGTTTGCGATTGTGGCCGCAGTCGCCCGCCGTGCGGCGCACGCCTAGCGCGCCAGCACCAGGCGCAGGCCGAGGGCGACGAAGACGGCGCCGGCCAGGCGGTCCAGCCAGGCGCCGGCGCCCGGACGCGCCTTGAGCCACTGTCCCACGGCGCCGGAGAAGAAGCCGAGCAGCCCGAACAGCAGGGCGGCCTGGGCGGTGAAGGTCAGGCCGAGGGCCGCGACCTGCCAGTCGGCCTGGCCCTGCGCCGGCAGCACGAACTGCGGCAGGAAGGCGAGGAAGAACAGGACGACCTTGGGATTGATCGCGTTGGCCAGCATGCCCTTCATGAACAACCGGCCGAGCGGCTCGTCGGGGACCTGCACCGCGCCGGGACCGGCGCCGCCGCGACTGCGCAGCGCATTCAAGCCGAGCCAGACCAGGTAGAGGCCGCCCACGATGCGCAGCGCCGCAAAGGCTGTCGGCGAGGCGGCGATCAGGGCGCTGACCCCGACCACGGCCAGCAAGGTATGGCTCAGGCAGCCCAGCGCGCAGCCGAGACCGAATGCGATCCCCTGTCGGCGCCCCTTCGAGATACCCATGCTTAAGACCATCATATTGTCCGGACCGGGCGAGATGGTGACGAGCATCGCGGCGGCGAGAAAGGCGAAGAATTGTTCCGGTGACAGCATGGCGCTTCCTATTGGTTGAGCCAGCGATGGTACAGCAAAACATGCCGTGAAGATCAGCTTCACCTTGTCATTACACCATTACACATTCGCGACATTCTCGTGACAATGATGGGGCAGATGCGCGTCCCGCAATCTCTAGAATGGCGCCGACGCCCGCCGGGGCAAAAGAGAGGAGATTGCATGACCAAGAACAACAAACTGCTGCTGGCCGCCATGGCCACCCTGCTGGCCGGTTGCGGCGCCGGTACCGACATCGTGGTGGCCGTGCCCGAGCGCGTGGTGCAGACCCGCGTCGAGGCCCTGCACAGCACCACGCGCGGCATGGAGAACATCGTCTTCAACGGTGGCAAGGCCTACCTGTCGCTGTCGAGCACGGCCACCGAGGGATCGGCCGTGCTGAGCGCCACCGGCCACGCGCAGAAGGGGGCGGCCTGGACCGAGGTGCCGCTGGGCGCCTGCGGCCTGCGCCCCGCATCGGACGAGTTCACGCCGGTTCGCGCCCCGGGCCTGAAGGTGTTCGGCGACACCGTATGGCTCTACCAGCAATCGCAGGAAGGGCCGCCCGGAACCGCCGAAGAGCATTCGCTGTGCTCGCTCGGGCCGACCGCGACCGCCTTCGTGCCGCGTGACCAGGGGCTGCGTGCCTGCAACGAGTACTTCTGCAGCACGCTCTGGATGACCGACCTGAAACAGGCCGGTGGCCGCATGTACACGAATGCGGGCGGTGGCGAGAACCTGTTCGTGTCGTCGAACCAGGGCGCGAAGTGGGATGTGATCTCGGGACAGCTCGACTCGTCCTTCGGTTGCTACCACCAGGAGTTCCACGTGATGGGCCAGCGCCTGCTGGTCGGCGGCGAGTGCCCGATGGACTTCGCCTACGTGCGGGCCTACGGCTTGAACGCGGAGGGCACCCAACTCGTGTCGTCCGAGCCGCTGCCGGTGACGGTTCCGGAACTGGAGAACCGCAAGATCCAGTTCATCGAGTCGACCGGGGGCGGCGAGCGCGTGTTCGTCGGCGTCGAAGGCGGCCTGCTGCGCAGCGTGGACGGCGGCAAGAGCTTCAAGTTCGTGATCGAGTACAAGGCCAACGGCGGCTCCAAGTACCCCTATGTCGACACGATCCTGATGCCGAAGGACCGCCCGGGGGTGGTGGTGGTGGGCGGCTTCGACAAGGAGAACGCCAAGCCCTACCTCGCCTGGTCGGCCGACCATGGCGACAAGTGGACCGACCTGTCGCACATGCTGCCTGGTTACGACCGCGGGCTCTCGTCCGAGGTCAAGACCGCGCGCGTGACCGACCTGGCGCAGGACCCGGCCGGACGCATCCTGCTGACGCTGAACGAGGATGACGAGACCCGCGGCCACCTGATGCTGCTGACGCTGGGCAAGCCCTGACGCGGGCTCGCGGCGCGGGAAGACCGCCTGCGCCGCGATGCGGGTTGTCTTGCTTGCCCGAAATCTGTCATGCTGTCGCTTGCGGCCGTGACAGCGGCCGTGCCGAACGCAACCAAGACCGAGACCGATGATTACAGCCACCTTTGCCCGCCTCGCCGTCTGCCTGGCGATAAGCCAGCTTGCCTGCGCCCACGCCGCCGAGCGCCAGTTCAAGGGCGCCAGCCACGACGGCAAGACCCTTGAAATCGCCACCAGCGACGGCCGCTACCTGATCCGGCCGTACTCGGCCTATGTGGTCGAGACCACCTTCATCCCGCATGGCGAGCAGGTGGTGCCGGAATCGCACGCGGTGGTGCGCAAGCCGGGCGAGGTCGCGGCCACTGTCACGGAAACGGCCGCCGAGATCGCGCTGCTCACCCCGGGCATCGCCGTCACGGTCGCCAAGCAACCGCTGCGCGTCAGCTATTCGTACAAGGGTCGCCCGCTGGTGGCCGAGAAGGCCGGCTATGCCGACCTGGGCGAACTGGAGAGCATCGAGTTCGCACTGCACGATGGCGAGGCGCTGTACGGCGCCGGCGCCCGCGCCGTCGGGATGGACCGCCGCGGCCACCGCTTCCAGCTCTACAACCGCGCCCACTACGGCTATGGCGCCACGTCGAGCCTGCTCAATTACACGATCCCGATGGCGCTCTCGTCGCGGCGCTACGCGATCCACTTCGACAATCCGCAGATCGGCTACCTCGACTTCGACAGCCGCAAGGACGGCACCCTGCGCTACGAGGTGATCGGCGGGCGCAAGACCTACCAGGTGGTCGCCGGCGACAGCTGGGAAGAGATCATGGACGCGTGGACGGACCTGACCGGACGCCAGCCCTTGCCGCCGCGCTGGGCGCTGGGCAATTTCGCCAGCCGCTTCGGCTACCGCAGCGAGGCCGAGACGCGCGCCACGGCCCAGCGCTTCGTCGACCAGAAGATCCCGCTCGACGCGATCGTGCTCGACCTGTACTGGTTCGGCAAGGACGTCAAGGGCACGATGGGCAACCTGGCCTGGGACCGCGACACCTTCCCCAACCCGGAGGGCATGATGGCCGACCTGGCGGCCAAGGGGATCAAGACGGTCGTCATCACCGAGCCATTCGTCGTCACCACCTCGAAGCGCTGGCAGGAGGCGGTCGACCGCCAGGTGCTGGCCACCGACGCGCAAGGCAAGCCCTACACCTACGACTTCTACTTCGGCCACACCGGCTTGATCGACCTGTACAAGCCCCAGGCGCGCGAGTGGCTCTGGGATATCTACAAGGACTTGAAGGCCGACGGCGTGGCCGGCTGGTGGGGCGACCTGGGCGAGCCGGAAGTGCATCCGTCCGGCCTGCGGCACGCCACCGGCACGGCCGACCAGGTGCACAACGTCTATGGCCACGATTGGGCCCGCCTGATCGCGGAAGGCTACCGGAAGGACTTCCCGAACGAACGCCCGTTCATCCTGATGCGTGCGGGGTACTCCGGTTCGCAGCGCTTCGGCCTGATCCCCTGGTCGGGCGACGTGAGCCGCGACTGGGGCGGCTTGCAATCGCAGATGGAAATCTCGCTGCAGATGGGGATGCAGGGCCTGGGCTACATGCACTCGGACCTGGGCGGGTTCGCCGGCGCGCGGCTGGACGACGAACTGTACGTGCGCTGGCTGCAGTACGGCGTGTTCCAGCCGGTGTTCCGTCCGCACGCGCAGGAGGACGTGCCGCCCGAGCCGGTGTTCCGTGAGGAGGCGACGCGCGAACTGGCGCGGCAGGCGATCCGCCTGCGCTACGCCATGCTGCCGTATAACTACACCCTCGCATTCGAGAACAGCCAGCGCGGCATGCCCCTGATGCGCCCGCTCCTGTTCGCCGAACCGACGGAGGGGGCGGTGGCGGGCATGTCATCGACCTACATGTGGGGGCCTGACTTCCTGGTGGCGCCGATCGTGGAGCCGGGCGTGGCGCGCAAGGAAGTGTACTTCCCGGTCAAGGACAGCGTGTGGTTCGACTTCTACACCGACAAGGCGCACCGCGGCGGGATCACCGAGGTGGTGCGCACGGTCCCCGAGCATATTCCGGTCTTCGTGCGGGCGGGGGCCTTCGTGCCGATGGCGCCGGTGGTGCAGACCACGCGCGACTACTCGACGCGCAGGATCGACCTGCATTACTACCATGACGAGTCGGTGCCGTGGTCGGTGGGCAAGCTGTACGACGACGACGGCGTGACCGCCGGCGCCTACGCCAAGGGCGAGTACGAACTGGTGCGCTTTATCAGCGAGAACACGGAGCGGGGGCTGGAGATCGGCGTCAAGACCGAAACCGGGGCCGCCGCGAAGCCGCTCGCGCGCCAGTTCGCGCTCAAGGTGCACAACGTGGCGAAGCGGCCGGCGGCGGTGCGGATCGACGGGCGCAAGGTGCCGTTCAAGTGGGACGCGCGCCGCAAGCTGCTGGAAGTGACGCTGCACGGCGACGGGAAGGTGCTAATCGTCTAGCGAAGCCTTGTGTTTGCGGAAACCGGTCCGCGCGCTGCGACCGGCCGGCCACGCGAGCCTTTGGCGGCTGTGGAATAATTATTTTCAAGTCGACCGCCGGGGCATATCCCGTTGATAATGGCAAGCTTGCGTTGTCACCTGAGAGACCTGCCAATGAAAAAATTTCTGATCGCCGCCGCTGCCATGGCCTTTGCCGGCAGCGCCTTTGCCACCAGCGTACAGGACGTTGCTGAGCGCTATACCAAGCTGGTGCTCGCGATTGGCGTGCACGATCCGGCCTACGTGGACGCCTACTACGGCCCTCCCGAATTACAGGAGCAAGTGACCAAGGACCGCCTGGGGTTGCCGGCAATCCGCGCCCGGATCGAACAGGCCCTGAAGGATCTGGCGTCCCAGCGCGCGAACGATGCCGACGAGGCCCTGCGCATCGAATTCCTGCGAAAGCAGTTGCAGTCGATGCTCACCCGCGTAGACATGTTGAACGGTAAAAAGTTCAAGTTTGACGAGGAGAGCAGGCTGCTGTACGACGCGGTGTCGCCGCACCACGACCGCGCCTATTACATGCGTATCGTCGAGCAGATCGATAAGATGCTGCCCGGCAACGGCACGCTTGCCGAGCGGCTGATGGCATATCGCAGCAAGTTCGTCATTCCGAAGGACAAGCTAAAGCCGGTGTTCGACGCAGCCATCAAGGCTTGCCGCGAGCGCTCGGCCAAGTACCTCAGCCTGCCGCCCAATGAAGACTTCGTTCTCGAATTCGTTACCGACAAACCATGGAGCGGCTACAACTGGTACAAGGGCAATTCCCAGAGCCTGATTCAGATTAACACCGAGTTCCCTATCTACCTGGACCGTGCTGTCGACCTGGGCTGCCATGAGGGTTATCCGGGCCATCATGCGTATAACGCGCTCCTTGAAAAGACGCTGGTCAATGACAAGAAATGGACCGAATTCAGCGTGTATCCGCTGTATTCGCCGATGTCGCTGATCGCCGAAGGGACGGCCAATTACGGCATCGACATGGCATTCAGCGATGACGAGCGCTTGGCGTTCGAAAAAGAGGTGCTGTATCCGCTCGCCGGTATCGACCCTGCGCTGGCGGATCAATACGCGCAGTTGCGCAAACTGACGGCGAAACTCAGTTACGCGGACAATGACGCCGCCATGCACTACCTTGAAGGGAAGTGGGACAAGGAGAAAACCATCGAGTGGCTCGTGAACGTGCAGTTATACCCACCCGAGAAGGCCGCCCAGAGAATCTCGTTCTACGACGCCAATCGCAGCTATGTCATCAACTACAACCTCGGTGCGGATCTGATTAGAGCGTATATCCAGGGCAAGGTCACGTCGAAGGATCCGGAAACCGCACGCGCACAGCGCTGGGCCGCTTTCAAGGAGTTGCTTTCGTCGCCGCGTCTGGCCAGCGGCCTGCGTTGAGATGGGTGGAATGCCGCCCCTGCGTGGGAGGCCGCGGGCTTTCGGCCTCACATACTGCCTTGCTCGGCTCAACGGCCGGGCGGCGGCCAGAAGCGGACGTATCGAGTGAACCACCATAAATCGCAGAAGGTCCGCTTCGCGTTGGAAGCAGACCTTCACGGGTAGACTTGCACATCAACGATCCGCGCGGCCCGGGCTTTACCGCCGCGGCGTGAGCCGGAGCGCGAAACCTCCGCCCGGTGCCATGCGCAGGTCCAGCACGTCGGCGCTGCCCACCGTCCTGGTCTCGGTCACCAGGTCGAAGCGCCGCTCGCTGCGGTAATCGGCCCGGTCGCCGTCGCGGTAGATTTCGGCCACGTAGCGACGACCCGGCTCCAGGAAGTCCAGCGCGAGCTTGACGGTCCGCGCCGACCCGTCGGTCACCGCGCCCACATACCAGTCCTGCGAATTGCGGTCGCGCCGGGCGATGCTGACGAACTCGCCCACCTCGCCATTCAGCACCCGCGTGTCGGCCCAGTCCGTGGGCACGTCGCGGATGAACTTGAAGGCCGCCGGGTAGCGCTCGTAATGCTCGGGCAGGTCGGCCGCCATCGCGATCGGCGAGTAGATCACCACGTAGTTCGCGAGCTGCTTGGCCTGGGTCGAATTGAACACCTTGCCGTCCGCGCCAGCCAGGCTGAGTATGCCTGGCGTGTAGTCCATCGGCCCGCTGAGCATGCGCGTGAACACCAGGGTCGCCTCATGATCGACCCCGTTGACCGGGTTCCCCCAGGCGTTGTACTCGACCCCGCGTGCGCCTTCGCGCGTCAGCCAGTTCGGGTAGGTGCGGCGCAAACCGGTGTCCTTCACCGGTTCGTGGGTGTCGATGGCGATGCGGTAGCGCGCCGCTTCCGTCACGGCCTTGAGGAAATGGTTCACCCCCTCCTGCGACTCGTAGTGGGCGAAATGGGTCGTCCCGTCGGGGCCCGGGAACAGGGCGGTCCCCGCCTCGTGCACGTATCCCGACTTCACGCTGTCGATCCCGTGCCGGGCGTACAGGCGATAGCCCGCATCCATCTGCTTCTCGTAGGCGGCCACGTTGCCGCCCGTCTCGTGGTGGCCGATCAGGCGCACGCCCTTTTCGCGCGCGTAGGCCGCCAGGGCCGGCAGGTCGAAGTCCGGATACGAGCGCGTGAAGCTGAAGTCCGCGCCGCCTCCGCCCCAGTCGCTTTCCCAGCCCAGGTTCCAGCCCTCGACGAGAACGCCACGGAAACCGTGTCGCGCGGCGAAGTCGATGTAGCGCCGGACGTTGGCGTTGGTGGCGCCGTGCTTCGGCCCCGCATGCCAGGTCGCGCGGTTCAGGTGCATCTCCCACCACACCCCCACGTACTTCGAAGGCTTGACCCAGGACACGTCGCCCAGGCGGTTCGGCTCGTTCAGGTTCAGGACCAGGTCCGACATGTACAGGCCGGGGGCGCTGTCGGCGATCTGCAGCGTGCGCCATGGCGTGCTGAAGGCGCCGCGCCGCACGACCGCCGGACCGTGGGCGGAGGGCGCGAGCTGGGCGCGCAGCTTCTGGCCCTCGGTCTTGCGCACCCACATCGACGCGTAGTCCACCAGCGCCGCCTCATGCAGGGCGATGTGGGTGCCGTCCTGCGCGCGCAGGGTCAGCGGGGTGTTGGCGAGGCCGACCTCGCGCAGCGGCGTGCGCGTGTAGGCGTGTTCGAGGCCGGCCACTTCGCCCGCGGGCAGCCACCACGCGGTGGCGGGCTGGGCGAAGTCGAACTCGGTCAGCTCCTCGGCGATGCGCACCTCGGGCAACTGGCGCTGCCGGGGAAATTCGTAGCGGAAGCCCAGGCCGTCGTCATAGATGCGGAACACGATACCCATGGCCCGGCCGTCGTATTTCTTCTGCACCAGGTCCACGCGCAACTCGCGGTAGCGGTTGCGCACGAACTGGCGCTCGCCCCATGGCTGTTCCCAGGTCTCGTCGTGATCGGTGCTGCGCTGGCGCGCGATCGAGAAGCCGCCGTCGAGCTTGGGCGCGTTGGCGAGGACGAAGCCGAGGCGCGAGGGGGCGACCAAGGACTGGCCGCGGCGGGTGACGGTGTAGCTGAGCTTCCCGGCGCCATCGACGCGCAGGGTGACGGCCAGGCTGCCGTCGGGCGAGGTGGCGCTTGCCGTGTCGTCGGCCATCGCGGGGGCGATGGCGGCAAGGGCGAGCAGGAGCAGGGCGGCGAGCCTGCGGCGTAGATCCATCGGGGTCTCCTTGTCGGCGGTGGTGGCGTCGTCGATGCTGGACCGGACGCTCTGCCGAGGATGGTAACGCAATCCCTGTAGGAATACTACATGTCGGGGACCGATCTCAGCGCCGCCCGAGCACCTCGGCCAGCAGCGCGTGGGTGTCGGCCGCGCCCATGCGCGCCGCCGCTTCCAGCACGCCCACGCCAGAGGCGTCGGCCACGCCCGGATCGGCGCCGTGCCCGAGCAGCAGGCGGGCGATGGCGGGACGATTGAACATGGCGGCGTACACCAGCGCGGTCTTGCCGTCCGGCCCCCGGTGGTCCACCTCGGCGCCCCTGGCGAGCAGCAGTTCGGCGACCGCGAGGTCGCCCTTGAAGGCCGCGCCGGCGAGCGGCGTCTGCCCGGCGTCATTCTCCAGTTCGGGATCGGCGCCATGGTCGAGCAGGACCCGGGCCGTGTCCGCGTGCCCGTGGTAGCAGGCCAGCATCAGCAGGCTGTCGCCGCGTTCGTTGCGCAGGTTGGCCGGCAGGCCCTGTTCGAGCAAGGCCTGCATCTGCGCCGTTTCGCCGGCGCGGGCGTGCTGGAACACGCGGCGCACGAAGGCCAGGGTGTCTTCGTCCAGCTCGTTCGCGGGATCGGGGCGCTGCTGTTCCGGGCTTTGCATCATCATCTCCTTTGCCGGGGTCCCGGCTTGCCATGGGCGGTGGCCGTCCATTACATCACGAAGCGTTTCCCGCCGGCGCCCGGCGGGAGGAAGGGGAAAAGATGAACGAACACCTGCGGCGCGATGAACTGCATGACGCGTGTGCGAAACTGGCGAGGATCGTGCTGTCCGGCACCGCCGGCGTGTCCCAGGACATCGTCGAGACGGTCGCGGCCCGCTTCCAGGGCGAGGCCGAGTCGTTCGCCGCCTTCGTCTGGCAGCTCGGGCGCGACCCGAACCTGCTCATTCGCGCGGTGTACTACCTGGCCGATGCGCACGCGGTGCCGACGATGGGCGGGGACGTGGCCTGGTTCCGGCACATGTTGGCCTGCGTGGTCGAACTGGCCGTGCCGAGTATTTCGCTGTCCGGCGAGGCCGCCGACTTCCTGGAGGACGTCCGCGCGGGCATCCACCAGTCGCTGGAGGACCGGGCGGAGTGATGTCCGCGCGGGGCGCTCAGGACAGGCGCGCGTTGGCGAGGATGGCCCAGGCCACCGTGATCACCACCATCCCCGTGAGCGTGACGCAGGACCAGGTGAAGAACCAGGCGGAGAGCAGGCTCGCCTGCAGCGCGCGTTCGGCCAGGAAGCCGAGGCCGAAGTCGAACACGGTCAGGAAGGACCAGCGCCTCAGGTACACCGGCAGGTAGCGGCACATGCGGCGGTTGTGCTGGTGCGCCGCGTGGCGCTCGATGCGGTTGCGCGCCGCGCTGACGTCGGCGAACAGCCAGTCGAAGAACAGGAAGCGGTACAGCAGGCGGGAGAAAGGCTCCGCCGCCGCGGGCCGGGAGGCACTGTGAGGATCGGGTTCGGGATCGATGGGCATGGACGCACCGCGGGGCAGGACAGGTCGGGTCCCCATACTATCCGAAAGCGCGCCGGGCCCCGGCGGCGCCCGCCCAATCGTGCGCCGTCCCGGTCAGAACTGCTCGTCCGGGCGCAGGTAGCGCCATTGGCCCGGCGGCAGCTCGCCCAGCTTCACGCGGCCGATGCGCACCCGCTTCAGGCCGACGACCTTCAGCCCGACCATCTCGCACATGCGGCGGATCTGGCGCTTCTTGCCCTCCCGCAGGGTGAAACTGAGCTGGTCGTCGTTCTGCCAGCGCACCTTGGCGGGGAGCAGGGGCTTGCCGTCCATCCACAAGCCATGGTTGAGTTTCTTCAGGTCGGCATCGGGCAGCCGCCCGGCGCGGGTGTACTCCACGCGCACCAGGTATTCCTTCTCGACCGAGGTGTTCTCGCCGATCAACTGCTTGGCGACGCGCCCGTCCTGGGTCAGCACCAGCAGGCCGACCGAATCGATGTCCAGCCGCCCGGCCGGAACCAGGCTGCGCAACTGGGTGGGGTGGAACTGTTCGGGCGCCTCGTCCCCGGCCCAGCGGTTCTCCGGCTTGACCAGGGCGACGGCGGGCTTGTAGCCGTCCTCGGCCTGGCCGCTGACGTAGCCGACCGGCTTGTTGATCAGGATGGTGACGCGCTTGGACTGCTGGGCGGCGGCCTGGCGTTCGACCGTGACGCGCTGCGTTGGCAGCACCTTGCTGCCGAGCTCGGAGACGACCTTGCCGTCAACCCGCACCCAGCCCTTGGCGATCCATTCGTCGGCCTCGCGGCGCGAGCAAAGGCCCAGTTCGGACATGCGTTTGGACAGGCGTAGTGGTTCAGTCATGGGTAAATCGAAGAAAAAGGGTGGATTCAGACCTTGAGCGCGTCGAGCAGTTCGGTTTCGAGCTGGACCTGGACGCGCGGGTTGTTCAGGCTCGGGCCGTCGATCAGGAACACGTCCTCGACGCGTTCGCCGAGCGTCATGATCTTGGCGGTGTGCAGGTTGATCCGGTAGCGGGTCAGCACGCTGGCGATCGAATAGAGCAGGCCGTTGCGGTCGTTCGCGGCGATCGACAGCACGTGGAACTGGCCGCGTTCGTCAGGCCGCAGGTCGACCGTCGGGGCGATCGGGAAGGTGCGCGACAGGCGCGACAGGCGCGCGCGCATCGGCGGCGGCAGCGGCTCCTGCGAGACCAGTTGCGCGCTCAGTTCGTGCTCGATCAGGGTGATGATGTCGCGGTAGTGCTTGGCGAAGGCCTCGTCGGTGACGAGGAAGGTGTCGAGCGCGTAGCCGTGGCGCGTGGTGTGGATCTTCGCGTCCAGGATGCTCAGGTTCTTGCGGTCGAAGTAGCTGCAGATGCGCGCGAACAGGTCGGCCTGGTCCTTCACGTAGACGGTCACCTGCAGGCCTTCGCCGATCGGCGCCAGGCGCGCCTTGACCACCGGCCTGTCGCTGTCGAGCTTGTCGTGCAGGGCCCGCGTCTGCCAGGCGATGTCCGAGGCGTCGTGGCGCAGGAAGTAGGCCATGTCCAGCTGTTCCCACAGCGCCTCGTGGGCGGTGGCGGACAGGCCGAACAGGCGCAGCGTGGCGAGCGCCTCCTGCTGGCGCGCGCGCAGTTCGCGGTCCGCGCTGTGCGGTTCGCCGCCCAGCACGCGCAGGCTCACGCGGTACAGGTCCTCGAGCAGCTTGGCCTTCCAGGCGTTCCACACCTTGGGGCTGGTGCCGCGGATGTCGGCCACCGTCAGCAGGTAGAGCGCGGTCAGGTGGCGTTCGTCGCCCACCAGGGCGGCGAAGGCGGCGACCACGTCCGGGTCGGACAGGTCCTGTTTCTGGGCGACGGTGGACATGCTCAGGTGGTGCTGGACCAGGAATACAACCAGTTCCGTGTCCGCCTCGGCCAGGCCGTGTTCGCGGCAGAACTGGGCGGCGTCCTCCATGCCCAGCGTGGAGTGGTCGCCACCGCGCCCCTTCGCGATGTCGTGGAACAGGGCGGCGACGTAGAGCAGCCAGCGGTCGCGGAAGTTGGCGATCAGTTGGCTGCAGAACGGGTACTCGTGCGCGTGCTCGGGCATCGTGAAGCGGCGCAGGTTGCGCACCACCATCATGATGTGCTGGTCCACCGTGTAGACGTGGAACAGGTCGTGCTGCATCTGGCCGGTGATGCGGCGGAAGGCCGGTAGGTAACGGCCGAGCACTCCCATGTCGTTCATGCGCCGCAGCGCGTGCAGCAGCCCGACCGGCGCCCGCAGGATGCGCAGGAACAGCGCCTTGTTGGCCGGGTTGGCGCGAAACGCCGCGTCGATCCGGGTGCGCGCGTGCCACAGCGCGCGCGTGGTGCGCGCCGTCATGCCTTTGATGTCGGGGCGCTCGGTCATCACGACGAAGATCTCCAGCACGCTCGAAGGCGCCGCTTCGAAGGTGTCGTCGGCGGCGATGTCGATCAGGCCGTTGACCTCGTTGAAGCGCGGGTTGATCGGCACCGGGACTTCGGGCTGGGGGAAGAGCTGGGCTTCGATGTTCTGGAGCAGGATGGTGTTGAGCTGGGTGACCGTCTTGGCCGCCCAGTAGTAGCGCTGCATCAGGTACTCGCTGGCGCGGCGCGATCCGTCGCCACTGCCGGTCAGGCCCAGCGTGTTCGCGATCGCCGTCTGCACGTCGAACACCAGGCGGTCCTCGCGGCGGCCGGTGTGCAGGTGCAGCCGCACCCGGATGTCCTTGAACGCGCGTTCCTTCTCCATCAGCTGGCGCGCCTCCATCTTGGTGATCAGCCCGCGCGTGGCGAACTGGCCCCAGGAATCCGCCAGCCCTGCCGCCTTGGCCACCCACAGGATCACCTGCAGGTCGCGCAGCGCGCCCGGGCTTTCCTTGCAGTTGGGCTCGAGCGCGAAGGCCGTGTACTCGTACTTGGCGTGGCGCAGCCGCATCTCGGCGGTCTTCGCGCGGAAGAAGGCCTGGGGGTCGAGCGCCTCGCGGTAACGCCGCTGCAACTCCTCGAACAGGTCCTTGTCGCCCGTGACCAGGCGCGCTTCGAGCAGGCTGGTCTGCACCGTGATGTCGGCCTTCGACTCGATCATGCATTCCTCGACGGTGCGGATCGAGTGGCCGATCTCCAGGCCCAGGTCCCACAGCAGCTGCACCAGGCCCTCGAGCCGGGCCTGGGTGATGGCGTCGGGCGGCGCGCCCAGCAGGATCAGCAGGTCGACGTCGGAGTGGGGGAACAGCTCGCCGCGGCCATAACCGCCGACGCCCACCAGGGCCGTGCGCGGCGGCAGCGCCGCCGCCACCCAGGCCTCGGTGAGCACCGCATCGACGCCCTGGCGCAGCCCGCGCAGCAGCTTCTCCGGCTTGCCGTCCTCGTGGAAGGCCTGGATGACGGCCTGGCGCTCGGCCTTGAGTTGTTGGCGCAGCGCGCTACGCAGCGGCTCGGCGAGGGCGGCCGTGGGCATGGCGGGTTCAGACGGCGGCGGTGGCTGCGGAAGCGGCGGCCTGCTGCTGCAGCAGCGGCAGCACGATGGCCGGCGGCGGCGGGGTGCCGGCCGAGGTGGTCAGCACTTCGAAGCCGGTTTCGGTCACCAGGATCATGTGCTCCCACTGGGCCGACAGGCTGCGGTCGCGGGTCTTGATGGTCCAGCCGTCCGGCATTTCCTTGATCTCGCGGCGGCCCGCGTTGATCATCGGTTCGATCGTGAAGATCATGCCCGGTTCGAGGCGGTCCAGGGTGCCCGGGCGGCCGTAGTGCAGCACCTGCGGCTCCTCGTGGAACACGCGGCCGATGCCGTGCCCGCAGAACTCGCGCACGACGCTGTAGCCGTGCTTTTCCGCGTGCTGCTGGATCGCGTGGCCGATGTCGCCCAGGTGGGCGCCGGGCTTGACCTTCGCGATGCCCAGCCACATGCACTCGAAGGTGACTTCGGTCAGCCGGCGCGCCAGGATCGAGGGCTCGCCGATGAAGAACATGCGGCTGTTGTCACCGTGAAAGCCGTCCTTGATGACGGTCACGTCGATATTGATCACGTCGCCGTTCTTCAGGACCTTGCTGCCGGGGATGCCGTGGCAGATGACGTCGTTGACCGAGGTGCAGATGGCGCCGGGGAAGGGCGGGTAGCCCGGGGGCGCGTAGCCCACGGTGGCCGAGGTCGTGCCCTGGACCTGGGTCATGTATTCGTGGCACAGACGGTCGAGTTCGCCCGTGGTGACGCCCGGCTTGACGAAAGGGGTGATGTAGTCGAGCACTTCGGAGCCGAGACGGCCCGCGATGCGCATGCCTTCGATTTCTTCCGGGGTCTTGATGGAGATTGCCATATTGGTTGCGATGATGGGTGCTGAGCCAGCGGTAACGATAAATGGCGGGGCCGGGGCGGGATCGGCCATGCGCCCGCTCGCGGCCTCGCCAGTGCGATTCTTTCCATTATACGGGAAGTCGCACCAGGGGAAGTGCCGCCGGGGGCGCCACCGCCCCGGAACGCCGCGATCCGGCGCCGGGGCGGCCGGCACCGGGGCGGCCGGCACCGGGGGGGGAGGCGGCGCCGCCGGGTGCCATGTCGCGCTTGAAAAACATGTCAAATGCCGCTAGAATCTCGGGTTGCTCGTATTCGCATCGAGCAATGTTGTCAAAGTAAGCAAATTTTCATATCAAAATCGCGAATGTGGCCGCAAAAGGGTGCCTGACAGGTGACTGGCCACGTTCAAGACTTAACCCTGGAGAATTACATGTCCGTTACTATGCGTGAAATGCTGGAAGCCGGTATCCACTTCGGCCACCAGACCCGTTTCTGGAACCCGAAAATGGCACCGTTCATCTTCGGTCATCGCAACAAGATCCACATCATCAACCTGGAAAAGACCATGGCGATGTACCAGGATGCGATGAAGACCATCAAGCAGATCTCGGCCAACCGCGGCACCATCCTGATGGTGGGCACCAAGCGCCAGGCGCGCGACATCATCGCCGCCGAAGCGCAGCGCGCGGGCGTGCCATACGTCGACCAGCGCTGGCTGGGCGGCATGCTGACCAACTTCAAGACCATCAAGACCTCGATCAAGCGCCTGAAGGACATGGAAGCCCAGATCGAAGACGGTTCGGTCGAGAAGATGTCGAAGAAGGAAGCGCTGATGTTCTCGCGCGAAATGGAGAAGCTGCAGAAGTCGATCGGCGGCATCAAGGACCTGGGCGGCGTGCCTGACGCGATCTTCGTGGTCGACGTCGGCTACCACAAGGGCGCCGTCACCGAGGCGAACAAGCTGGGCATCCCGGTCATCGGCGTGGTCGACACCAACCACTCGCCGGAAGGCGTCACCCACGTCATCCCGGGTAACGACGACTCGTCCAAGGCCATCACCCTGTACGCACGCGGCGTCGCCGATGCGATCCTGGAAGGCCGCGCCAACGCCACCAACGAAGTCGTTGAGATGGTCAAGGCCGGCGGCGACGACTTCGTCGAAGTTTCCGAGCAGGCATAATTGAAGGCAGGCCGAGGCCTGCCATCGTACCGAAGGGGGCGCCAAGCCGTGGCTGAGCCCCCTTTTTTTAAGCTGAATACGAGTGGGCGCCGGCAAGGCCGGTGGCCGCTACCCTGGATCAACATTTAGGAGAAAACAACATGGCAGCGATTACTGCAGCGATGGTTGGCGAACTGCGCGCCAAGACCGACGCACCGATGATGGAGTGCAAGAAGGCACTGACCGAGGCCGATGGCGACATGGCTCGCGCCGAAGAGATCCTGCGCGTCAAACTGGGCGGCAAGGCATCGAAGGCATCGTCGCGCGTGACCGCCGAAGGCGTGGTCGCCGCTTACATCGCCGGCAACGTCGGCGCGCTGGTTGAAATCAACAGCGAAACCGACTTCGTCGCCAAGAACGAAGAGTTCCTGGCGATGGCCAACCTGGCGGCACGCCTGGTCGCCGAGCAGAACCCGGCCGACGTCGCCGCCCTGGCAGCCCTGCCGGTCGACGGCAAGACCTTCGACGACGTGCGTACGGCGCTGATCGGTAAAATCGGCGAGAATATGACCGTGCGCCGCTTCCAGCGCTTCGAAACCGGCGCCAAGCTGGCTTCCTACCTGCACGGCACCCGCATCGGCGTCATGGTCGAGTTCGAGGGTGACGACCAGGTCGGCAAGGACGTGGCGATGCACATCGCCGCGATGAAGCCGGTCGCCCTGTCGTCGGAGCAGGTTCCCGCCGAGATGATCGAGAAGGAGCGTTCGGTCGCGGAACTGAAGGCCAAGGAAGACGCCGACAAGGCCGTCGCCGAAGGCAAGCAGCCGCAGTCGGCCGAGATCGTCGCCAAGCGTATCGATGGTTCGGTGCAGAAGTACCTGAAGGAAGTGTCGCTGCTGAACCAGGCATTCGTGAAGAACGACAAGCAGTCGGTCGAGCAGATGCTGAAGGCATCGAACGCCAGCGTCAAGGCGTTCACGATGTACGTCGTCGGTGAAGGCATCGAGAAGAAAGTCGATGACTTCGCGGCGGAAGTTGCGGCGCAGATGGCTGCAAACAAGCAGTAATTGCAAGAGCGGGCCGGAAGGCCCGTTTTTGTATGCCCATCGGTCGCAGGGCCGATGAGGCCGGGGCCACGAGCCCTCGGCCAGACCCGAATTCGAAACACTACATAGGAGCCGCTTCATCATGACAAAACCAGCCTACCAACGAGTCCTCCTGAAACTGTCTGGCGAAGCGCTGATGGGCGACGATCCCTTCGGCATCAACCGTGCGACCATCGAGCGCATGGTCACCGACGTGGCGGAAGTGGCGAAGCTGGGTGTGCAGCTGGCGGTCGTGATTGGCGGCGGCAACATCTTCCGCGGCGTGGCGCCGGGTGCGCAGGGCATGGACCGCGCCACCGCCGACTACATGGGCATGCTGGCCACCGTCATGAACGCCCTGGCCCTGGCCGACGCGATGCGCCACGTCGGCATCACCGCGCGCGTGATGTCGGCGATCGGCATCGAGCAGGTGGTCGAACCCTATGTGCGCCCGAAGGCGCTGCAGTACCTGGAAGAGGGCAAGGTCGTCGTGTTCGCCGCCGGCACCGGCAACCCCTTCTTCACCACCGACACGGCCGCCGCGCTGCGCGGTTCGGAAATCTCCGCGGAGATAGTCCTCAAGGCAACAAAAGTCGATGGCGTATATACTGCCGATCCGAAGAAGGATCCGCACGCGACCCGCTACGAGTCGATCTCGTTCGACGAGGCGATCGCCAAGCACCTGCAGGTGATGGACGCGACCGCGTTCGCCCTGTGCCGCGACCAGAAACTGCCGATCAAGGTGTTCTCGATCGTCAAGCCCGGCGCGCTCAAGCGCGTGATCATGGGCGAGGACGAGGGTACACTGGTACACGTTTAACTAATAATTGGAATACAGGAGAGCAGCATGTCCCTAGCTGACGTCAAGAAGAACGCCCAGGATCGCATGAACAAGTCGATCGAGACCCTCAAGGCCGATCTGGCGAAGGTGCGCACCGGCCGCGCCCACACCGGCATCCTCGATCACGTCATGGTCGATTACTACGGCTCGCCGACCGCGTTGCCGCAGGTGGCGAACCTGACCCTGATCGACGCGCGCACGATCGGCGTGCAGCCGTGGGAAAAGAAGATGCTCAGCACCATCGAAAAGGCGATCCGCGACTCCGACCTGGGCCTGAACCCCTCGACCTTCGGCGAGATGATCCGCGTGCCGACCCCGGCCCTGACCGAAGAGCGCCGCAAGGAGATGGTCAAGCTGGTCAAGTCGGAAGCCGAGGACGCCAAGATCGCCGTGCGCAACATCCGCCGCGACGCCAACGAGCAACTCAAGAAGATGGTCAAGGACAAGACCGCGTCGGAGGACGACGAGCGCCGCGCCCAGGACGAGGTGCAGAAGTTGACCGACAAGTTCGTTGCCGACATCGACAAGCTGGTTGTCGAGAAAGAAAAGGAAATCATGACCGTGTGATCCACGGCGGCGCCGCACCGCCACGGGCGGTGCCCGGACGCCATCGCGGGCCGGCATGGGCCTTCCCGGGCCCGCCGGTCCGTTCATCTTTCGTATCGCCGTTCGCGGCACAGGATTTATGATCTTCAAAAGTTCGACCACCGCAGTTCCCGAGGCTTTGCCCGTGCCGCGTCACGTGGCCATCATCATGGACGGTAACGGCCGCTGGGCCACCAAGCGCCTGCTGCCGCGCGTGGCCGGCCACGTCAAGGGTGTCGAAGCCGTGCGCGGCGTCGTCGAGGCTTGCGTCGAGCGGGGCATCGAATACCTGACCCTGTTCGCGTTCTCGTCCGAGAACTGGCGCCGGCCCGAGGAGGAAGTGTCGCTGCTGATGCGCCTGTTCGTGACGGCGCTGGAACGCGAAGTGTCGAAGATGCACGCCAATAACATCCGCCTGAAGGTGGTGGGCGACCTGTCGCGCTTCGACCCGAAACTGCAGGAAATGATCGCCAACGCCGAGCGGCGTACCGCCGGCAACACCCGGTTGACCGTCACCGTGTGCGCCAACTACGGCGGCCGATGGGATATCCTGCAGGCGACGGGCAAGATGGTCCGGGCCAACCCCGGCGTGACCGACTTCTCCGAGGAGATGCTGGCGCCGCACCTGGCCATGGCCTACGCACCGGAGCCCGACCTGTTCATCCGCACCGGCGGGGAGGAGCGCATCTCGAACTTCCTGCTGTGGCAGCTGGCGTACTCCGAACTGTATTTCACCGACACCTTCTGGCCCGACTTCTCGCGCCAGTCGCTGGACGCGGCGATCGCGTCTTACCAGAGCCGCGAGCGCCGTTTCGGGCGCACGGGCGAGCAAGTGGCGAACAAGAACTGATGCTGAAGACCCGAATCATCACCGCTGTCGTGCTGCTGGCCATCCTGCTGCCAGTCCTGTATTTCAACGATTTCACGGCATTCGCGGTGGTGGTCACGGCATTCTTCGGCGCCGCGATCTGGGAGTGCTTCCGGCTGTTCAATCCCGCTTCGGCGCGCGCGGCCCTGATCGCGCTGTTCTGGAGCGCGGCCTTCGTCTATGCCTTCTTCGTCGGCCAGCGCGGCGATCCGACCTTCTGGTTCGCGATCAGCGTCCTGGTCTGGGCACTGCGCTTCACCCCCTCGCTCAAGCTGGGCCTGCCCCCGCTCGACAGTAGCGGCAACACCATGCTCAGCGTCCTGTACGCGATCGCCATCGTCGGCTGCTTCGCCGCGATCGTGACCCTGTTCGCCTATTCCCCGCTGTACCTGCTGTCGGTGATGGCCCTGGTCTGGATCGCCGACATCTTCGCCTATGTCTTCGGCAAGGCCTTCGGCCGGCGCAAGCTGGCGCCGTCCATCTCCCCGGGCAAGTCCTGGGAAGGCGCGATCGGCGGCGGCGCGACGGTGCTGGTGTTGTCCGCGGCCGCCGTCCTGTTCGGCGGCGAGGTCTTCGCCTCGACCTTCCCGGTGCAGGTGCAGGCCCGCCTCGGCTGGGCCGCCATGCTGGCGATCCTGGCACTCATCGTCGCGGCCAGCGTGGTCGGCGACCTGTTCGAATCACAGCTCAAGCGCCGCGCCGGCGTCAAGGACAGCAGCCAGCTGCTGCCCGGCCACGGCGGGGTGCTGGACCGGATCGACGCGCTCGTCCCGGTATTGCCATTGGCGGCCCTGATCGGCGCCTGGCTGTAGAAGGAGCTTCACATGCAACGCATCACCATCCTGGGCGCCACCGGATCGATCGGCGCCTCGACCCTGGACGTACTCGCGCGTCATCCCGAAAAATACAGCGTCCACGCCCTGAGCGCGCATTCGAAGGTCGAGGAGCTGGCCGAGCAGTGCCGGCGCTTCCGCCCGGTGCGCGCGGTCGTGGGCAGCGCGGACGCCGCGCGCCGCCTGTCGGCGCTGCTGGACGGCCTGCCGGTCCAGGTCGAGCATGGCGCGCAGGCCTTGTGCGACATCGCCTCCTGCGCCGGAACCGACACCGTGATGGCCGCCATCGTCGGCGCCGCCGGCCTGGCGCCGACCCTGGCCGCCGCGCGGGCCGGAAAGAAGGTCCTGCTGGCGAACAAGGAGGCGCTGGTGATGTCCGGCCAGCTGTTCATGGACGCGGTGCGCGAGCACAAGGCGACCCTGCTGCCGATCGACAGCGAACACAACGCCATTTTCCAGTCGCTGCCACATTCCTATGGCCGCGTGCCCGAGGCGGCCGGCGTCGAGAAGATCGTCCTGACCGCCTCCGGCGGCCCCTTCCTGCAGCGTGCGGTCGAGACGCTCGAGCAGGTCACGCCCGAGGAAGCCTGCAAGCACCCGAACTGGGTCATGGGGCGCAAGATTTCGGTGGACTCGGCCACCATGATGAACAAGGGCCTGGAAGTGATCGAGGCCCACTGGCTGTTCGGCGCGCCCGCGGAGCGCATCGAGGTCGTGATCCATCCCCAAAGCGTGATCCACTCGATGGTCTCCTACGTCGACGGTTCGGTGCTGGCCCAACTGGGCAACCCGGACATGCGAACCCCGATCGCGCACGCGCTCGCCTTCCCCGAACGGATCGCATCGGGCGTGGAGCAGCTCGACCTGACGCGAATGGCCGCGCTGCAGTTCCACCGTCCCGACTTCGAACGCTTCCCCTGCCTCGCGCTCGCCTTCGAGGCGCTGCGCGAGGGCGGCACCGCGCCGGCACTGCTCAACGCGGCCAACGAGGTCGCGGTGCAGGCCTTCCTCGAGCGCCGCATCGGCTTCCGCGACATCGACCGCGTGATCGCGCGCGTCATGCACGAGAACCCCCACGGCCCGGCGCACTCGATCGAGGCGGTGATGGCCCAGGACGCGCTGGCGCGCGGCGCCGCCCAGGCCATCGTGGCGGGGCTCGCGCGCCCATAAGGAGTTCCAGTCATGACCATGCTGTACACCGTGCTGGCCTTCGTGCTGGCACTTGGCCCCCTGATCATCATCCACGAGCTCGGGCACTACGGCGTCGCACGCCTGTGCGGCGTGAAGGTGCTGCGCTTCTCGGTCGGCATGGGTCGCGTGGTCTGGTCGCGCCGCTTCGGCCCGGACCAGACCGAGTGGGCCGTCTCGGCCCTGCCGCTGGGTGGCTACGTCAAGATGCTCGATGCGCGCGATCCCGCCACCGCACCCGCGAACGAAGCGGACATGGCGCGCGAGTTCACCCGCCAGAACGTCTGGAAGCGCATCGCCATCGTCGCCGCCGGTCCGGCGGCCAATTTCCTGCTCGCCATCGCGGTGCTGGCAGGCCTCTACATGCACGGCCTGGACGAGCCGGGCACCCGGGTGCGTCCGATGGCCGAGGCGAGCGCGGTCGCGCAGGCCGGCCTGCGCGGCGGCGACAGCATCGCCGCTGTGAACGGCCAGCAGGTCAGGTCGTGGACAGAGTTGCGCTGGGAGGTCATGCAATCGGTGCTGGACAAGCGCGACGCGCGTTTCGAGGTGCGCGGCGCGGGCGGCGACGCCTACGCCGCGGTGGTCCCGGCGTCCACGATCGCCGGTCTGGACGTCGAAGGCGATGTGCTGGGGCAGTTGGGGCTGGCCATGTGGCGGCCGCCTGCGAAGGTGGAGCAGGTGCTCGAGGGCGGCGCCGGCGAGCGTGCCGGCCTGCGCGCCGGGGACCTGGTGGTCGCCGTGGACGGCAGGGCGCTGGTGGACGGCATCGACCTGATCGAAACGGTGCGCGCCGCGCCCGGACGCACGCTGCGGGTAAGCTTGCGCCGCGACGGAGCGCCGAGCGAGCTCGCGCTCACGCCCGAACGCGACCCGGCGGGGCACGGCAAGATCGGCGTGATGGTGGCCCAGGCGCCGGAGATGGTCACGGTCAGCACCGGCCTGTTCGGGGCGATCGCGAAGGGCGCCGAGCGTACCTGGGAAACCAGCACGATGACGATCAAGATGATCGCCAAGATGATCGTCGGCGAAGCGTCGTGGAAGAATGTGACGGGCCCGATCACCATCGCCGACTACGCGGGACAGACGGCGCGCATCGGCATCGTGCCCTTTTTGCAGTTCATCGCCTTCATCAGCATTAGCCTGGGGGTCATGAATTTGTTACCAATTCCGGTTCTGGATGGTGGCCATTTACTGTATTATTCGCTGGAAGTTTTGACCGGGCGCCCCGTGCCCGAGCGGATCGGCGAGTTCGCGCAACGCGCCGGGGTGGGCCTGCTGTTCATGCTGATGGCGCTTGCCGTCTTCAACGACCTGGTGCGGTTGCTATAGCGGCGACCAGGCACCGGCGATAAGAATATGTAGTGTTGTCCAATGACTTACCCATTGATCTGACTAATGAAATCACATCCTGATCGTTTTGCCCTGCCGTTCATTCGCCGCAGCCTGATCGGCGCGGCCGTACTGGCCGTATGCGCCGGCCAGGCGCTCGCCGCCGACCCGTTCGTGGTCAAGGACATCCGGGTCGAAGGCATCCAGCGTACGGAAGCGGGCACCGTGTTCAGCTACCTGCCGGTGCGCGTGGGCGAGACCTTCGACGATGACAAGGCCAGTGCCGCCATCAAGGCGTTGTACGCCACCGGCTTCTTCAAGGACGTGCGCCTGGAAGAGGAGAACGGCGTGCTCGTGGTGCTGGTCGAGGAACGTCCGGCGATCGCCTCGGTCGACTTCACCGGCACCAAGGAGTTCGAGAAGGACATGCTGCTCAAGGCGCTCAAGGAGATCGGCGTCGGCGAGACCAAGATCTTCGACAAGGCCTCGGTCGACCGCGCCGAACAGGAACTGAAGCGCCAGTACCTCTCGCATGGCCTGTACGGCGTGAAGATCACCACCACCGTCACGCCGATGGACCGCAACCGTGTCTCGATCATGTTCAACGTGGACGAGGGCGAGGTCGCCAAGATCGCGCAGATCAACTTCATCGGCAACAAGGCGTTCACCGACAAGCAACTGCGCGAACTGCTGCAGTTGTCCACCTCGGGATGGTTCACCTGGTACTCGAAGGCCGACCAGTACAGCAAGCAGAAGCTGACCGGCGACCTGGAGGCGATCAAGTCCTGGTACCTCGACCACGGCTACCTCGAAGCGAACGTCGAGTCGACCCAGGTCGCGATCACGCCCGACAAGAAGGACATCTACCTCACCATCAACATCAACGAGGGCGAGAAGTACACCGTCTCGGACGTCCAGCTCGAAGGCGAGATGTTCGGGCGCGAGGAGGAACTGCGCCAGCTGATCCTGCTCAAGCCGGGCAAGACCTATTCCGGCGCCCTCCAGGAGGCGAGCAACAAGCTCATCTCGGAGCGGCTGAGCAGCTTCGGCTACGCCTTCGCCAACGTGGTGGCCAATCCGCGGATCGACCGCGAGAAGAACGAAGTGGCCTTCACCTTCCTGGTCGATCCGGGCAAGCGTGTGTACGTACGCAACATGAACATCTCGGGGAACACCGTCACCCGCGACGAAGTGATCCGCCGCGAGTTCCGCCAGTTCGAGAGCTCGTGGTACGACGCGAGCAAGGTCAAGCTCTCGCGCGACCGCGTCGACCGTCTCGGCTACTTCAAGGACGTGAAGGTCGAGACCCCGGAGACGCCGGGCAGGGACGACCAGGTGGACGTGAACATCATCGTCGAGGAGAAGCCGACCGGTAACTTCATGATCGGCGGCGCCTTCTCGCAGGCCGAGAAGTTCACCTTCACCGCCTCGGTCTCGCAGGCGAACTTCGCCGGCAGCGGCAACACGGTGGGCATCGAGCTCAACACCAGCAAGTACAACCGCACCATCGCGTTCTCGCAGACCAATCCGTACTTCACCGAGGACGGCGTCTCGCGTTCGTTCCAGCTCTACTACCGCACCTCGCGCCCGCTGTACGGCTATGGCTCCTACTCGACCCGCCAGGGCGGCGGCAACCTGACCTTCGGCGTGCCGTTCTCCGAGAACGACACGGTGTTCTTCGGCGCCGGCCTGGAACGCACCGAGCTGGAGACCGATCCGAACAGCCCGTTCGCCTACCAGGAATTCATCCGCCAGAACGGTGGCCCGGCGAGCGGCATCGGCACCGCCTCGACCAACGCCTTCCCGCTGACGGTGGCCTGGGGCCGCGACACGCGCGACAGCGCGGTGACGCCGACCATGGGCCGCTACCAGCGCGCCAACCTGGAGCTCGACCTGTTCGGCGACGCCAAGTACTACCGCGCGGTGTACGAGCACCAGTGGTACCGTCCGCTCACGCGCTGGATGACCCTGGCCCTGCGCGGCGAGGCCAACTACGGCAAGGGCATCGGCGACAGCCGCTACCCGGTCTTCAAGAACTTCTACGCCGGCGGCATCGGTTCGGTGCGCGGCTACGAGAGCTCCACGCTGGGCCAGGTCGACCCGAACTACGGCTACGCCGTGGGTGGTTCCAAGCGCCTGATCGGCAACGTCGAGCTGCAGTTCCCGTTCCCGGGCAGCGGCACCGACCGCAGCCTGCGCTGGTTCACCTTCCTCGACGCGGGCCAGGTGTTCAACGAGAACCAGAAGATCCGCCCGTCGGAATTCCGCGCCTCGGCCGGTATCGGCCTGTCGTGGATTTCCCCGGTCGGCCCGCTCAAGTTGAGTTATGCTAAGCCCTTGAACGCCTTGCCGGGCGATCGTCTGGAGCGCTTCCAGTTCCAGATGGGTACCGGCTTCTGAGGCGCCAGTCCGGCGCCCAACACCACGATTGCGGAGAGTTATGTTGAAAAATCTGATAGCCTCGTTGCCCCGCAGCTTGCTGCTGGCCGCCGTGTGCGCCGCACCGCTGGCCCAGGCGCAGACCGGCCCCAGCCGTATCGGGTTCGTCTTCACCGAGCGCCTGATGACCGAGTCGAAGATGGCCAAGGCCGCCGATGCCAAGATCGAGGCCGAGTTCTCCAAGCGCCAGAAGGCCACCGAAGAGATGCGCGCCAAGTTCAGGCAGATGAGCGAGCGCTTCGAGGCGGATGCCCCGAACCTGACCGACATCGAGCGCGCCCGCCGTTCGCGCGAACTGTTCAACATGGAGAAGGACGTCCAGCGCATGCAGCGCGAGTTCCAGGAAGACCTGTTCCAGCGCAAGAACGAGGAGCGCGCGGCGATCGCCCAGAAAGCCTACCGCATCATCGAGCAGGTCGCCGAGCAGGAGAAGCTCGACGCCGTGCTGGCCGAGGCGGCCTGGTCGAGCCCGCGCATCGACATCACCGACAAGATCCTGAAACTGCTGGACAAGTAAGAACCGATTTTGACTGAACACGAACATACCAGGATGGCCATCCGACTAGGTGAGCTGGTCGAGCGCTTCGGTGGACAATTGGTGGGCGACCCGCAGATCGCGGTCACGGCGATTGCCCCGCTCGACAGCGCGGGCGGCTCGCACATCAGCTTCCTCAGCAACAGCAAGCTGCGCGCCCTGGCCGCACAGAGCCAGGCCGCCGCGCTGATCCTCTCGCCGCTGGACGACCCGAGCGTGTCGGCCACCTACGAAGGCGCGCGCATCCTCACCACCAACCCCTACGCCTACTTCGCCCGCGCGGCGCAGTACTTCGTGTCGCTGACCGAGACCGCGCCCGAGCCGGGCGTCGACCCGAGCGCGCGGGTGCACGCCTCCGCCCGGGTCGATCCGGGCGCCCACATCGGGCCGCACGTGACGGTGGAAGCGGGCGCCGTGATCGGCCCGGGCGCCGTGATCGACGCCGGCTGCTTCATCGGCCGCGAGGCGCGCATCGGCGCGGGCACGCACCTGTTCGCCAACGTCAGCTTCCATGCGCGCTGCGAGATCGGCGCGCGCGGCATCATCCACTCCGGCGCGGTGATCGGCACCGACGGCTTCGGCTTCGCGGTCGAGGGCGGCGTCTATATCAAGATTCCGCAGACCGGGCGCGTGCTGATCGGTGACGACGTGGACATCGGGGCCAACACCACCATCGACCGCGGCGCGCTGGCCGATACGGTGATCGAGGACGGGGTCAAGCTCGACAACCAGATCCAGATCGGCCACAACTGCCACATCGGCGCGCACACCGCCATGGCCGGCTGCGTGGGCGTGGCGGGCAGCGCGAAGATCGGCAAGCACTGCACCTTCGGTGGCGCCGCCATGGTGCTGGGCCACCTCGAGATCGCGGACAACGTGCATATCTCGTCCGGCTCGATGGTGAGCCGCTCGGTGCTCGAACCGGGGCAGTACACCGGCTTCTACCCGCTGGCCAAGAACGCGGAATGGGAACGCAGCGCGGCCATCGTGCGCAACCTTGCCTCGATGCGCGAAAAGATCCGTACGCTGGAAAAGACAATCAGAAAACTCACAGAAGAAAAATGACCACTACCGAAAACAAGACCCTCGACATCTGCCAGATCAAGGAATACCTGCCGCACCGCTACCCGCTGCTGCTGGTCGACCGAGTGGTGGACTACGAACTGGGCAAGCGCATCACCGCGATCAAGAACGTCACGGTGAACGAGGAATTCTTCAACGGCCACTTCCCCCACAAGCCGGTGATGCCGGGCGTGCTGATGATCGAGGCGATGGCGCAGACCGCGGCCATCCTCTCGTTCATGACCATGAACGTCAAGCCGGACGAGAACTCGGTCGTGTACTTCGTCGGCATCGACAACGCGCGCTTCAAGCGCCCGGTCGAACCCGGCGACCAATTGCGCATGGACGTCGAGATCGTGCGCGTCTCGCGCGGCATCTGGAAGTACAAGGCGGTGGCCAGCGTGGACGGCAAGACCGCGGTCGAGGCCGAACTGATGTGCACCATCCGCGCCAACGAAAACCAGGCGGCGGGGCAGTAATGAGCAGGATTCACCCAAGCGCGATCGTCGACCCGAAGGCCGAGCTGGACAGTTCGGTCGAGGTCGGCGCCTTCTCGATGATCGGACCCAACGTGCGCATCGATGCCGGGACGGTGGTCGGGCCGCACGTGGTCATCGAGGGCCACACGACGATCGGCAAGGACAACAGGTTCTTCCAGTTCTCCTCGATCGGCGCGGCGCCGCAGGACAAGAAGTGGGCTGGCGAACCGACCCGCCTCGAGGTGGGCGACCGCAACACGGTACGCGAGTTCTGCACCTTCAACCTGGGCACGGCCCAGGACGCGGGCGTGACCCGGCTCGGCAACGACAACTGGATCTCGGCCTACGTGCACCTGGCGCACGACTGCCAGGTGGGCAGCAACACGATCTTCTCGAACAACGCCCAGCTGGCCGGGCATGTGCACGTGGGCGACTGGGCCATCCTGTCCGGTTACGCCGGTGTGCACCAGTTCTGCAAGATCGGCGCGCACGCCTTCATCGGCATGTACACCAGCCTGACCCAGGACGTGCCGCCCTTCGTGCTCGTCGCCGGCAACCCGGCGGCGGCGCGCGGCGTGAACATCGAAGGCCTCAAGCGCCGCGGCTTCTCCCGCGCGCAGATCGACGGCATCCGCAACGCCTACAAGCTGATCTACCGCTCCAACCTGACGGTCGAGGAAGCCAAGGCCGCCATGATCGAATCGGAGAACGCCTCGCCGGAAGCGGCAGGGGATATCCGCGCGATGCGCGAGTTCCTCGACATTGCTTCCCGTGGCATCGTCCGCTGACATCTCGCTGGCACTGGTCGCCGGCGAGGTATCGGGCGACATGCTCGCGGCGCGCCTGCTGGCCGGACTGCGCCCGCACCTGCCCAACGCGCGTTTCCACGGCATCGGCGGTCCGCGCATGATGGAACAGGGCTTCGTCTCCGACCTGCCGATGGAGACCCTGACGGTGCGCGGCCTGTTCGAGGTCATTCCCCGCTACCGCGAGATCAAGGGCATCCAGAACCGCCTGCGCGACCGTCTGCTGGCCGAGCGTCCCGCGGCCTTCATCGGCGCCGACTACCCGGGCTTCAACCTGGGGCTGGAAGAGCAGTTGCGCGCCGGCGGCATCCCGACCGTGCACTTCGTCAGTCCCCAGATCTGGGCCTGGCGTGGCGGGCGCATCAAGAAGATCAAGCGCGCGGTCTCGCACATGCTGGTCATCTTCCCGTTCGAGGAGGCGATCTACCGCGAGGCCGGCGTGCCGGTCACCTACATAGGCCACCCGCTGGCCGAGATGATCCCGCTGGTGCCCGACGTCGCCGCCGCGCGCGCCCGGCTCGGCATCGCGCCGGACGCGCGCGTGGTCACCATCATGCCCGGCAGCCGGATGGGGGAAATCAAGTACCTGGCCGAGCCCTTCGTCGGCGCGGCCCGCCTGTTGGCGCGGCGCGACCCCGGCCTGGTGTTCGTCGTGCCGATGGCGGGCGAGCGCCAGCGCGAGTACTTCAAGGAGATCGTCGCGCGCGCCGGCCTGGCCGACGTGCCGCTGCGCCTGGTCGACGGCCAGTCGCATGCCGCGATCGCGGCGGCGGACGCGGTGCTCGTCGCATCGGGCACCGCCACGCTGGAGGTGGCGCTGTTCAAGAAACCGATGGTGATCGCCTACAAGGTCATGCGCGCCTCGTGGGAGATCATGCGCCACATGGGCTACCAGCCCTGGATCGGCCTGCCGAACATCCTGGCGCGCGAGTTCCTCGTGCCCGAGCTGCTGCAGCACGCGGTCACGCCCGCCGCGCTGGCCGACGCGGTCGGCCGGCAGCTGGACGACGCGGCCGGACGCGACCGGCTTGCGCGGCGCTTCGGCGAGATGCATCATACGCTCCTGCGCGACAGCGCCCGCGAGAGCGCCGACGCCGTGCTGCGCGTGATCGGCTCCAGGACATGAGAAAGAAAAAGATCGATTTCTACCCCGGGCTGCCGCCCCGGCTGCGCCCGTTCACGGCGCAGGACGTCGTGTGCGGCGTGGACGAGGCGGGCAGGGGGCCATTGGCCGGGCCGGTGTTCGCGGCCGCGGTCATCCTCGACCCGGCGCGTCCGATCGAGGGTCTGCGCGACTCCAAGAAGCTGACCGAGGCGCGGCGCGAAGAGCTGGCGCCGCTGATCAGGGAGCACGCGCTGGCCTGGGCCATCGCCGAGTGCACGTGCGAGGAGATCGACCACCTGAACATCCTGCACGCGACCATGCTGGCGATGCGCCGCGCCGTCGAGGCGCTCTCCACCGTACCGACCATCGCCCTGATCGACGGCAACCGCTGCCCGCCGATGGCGATCCGCGCGCACGCCGTGGTCGAGGGCGACGACAAGGTGCACGCCATCTCGGCCGCATCGATCCTGGCCAAGACCGCGCGCGACGCCGCGCTGGTCGGCCTGCACGCCCTGTACCCGCAATACGGCTTCGACCAGCACAAGGGGTATTCGACCCCGCTGCACCTGGAGCGCCTGCGCGCGCACGGCCCCTCGCCGGTGCACCGGCGCTCGTTCGCCCCGGTGCGCGAACTGCTCCAGCCCGACCTGTTCCAGACCGCATGAAGACCATCACCTCGCGCGACAACCCGTTCTACAAGGAGCTCAAGCAGCTCGCCGGCAGTTCGCAGGCGCGCCGCAAGGCCGGCCAGAGCCTGCTCGACGGCGTGCATCTTTGCCAGAGCTACCTCGAGCTGCGCGGCGCGCCCCTGCACTGCGTCGTATCCGAAGGCGCCCTCGCCAACCCGGAAGTGGCGGGCGTCGTGGAAAGCTGCGAGGCCCGGCGCACGCCCGTCACCGCGCTGCCGGACGCGCTGTTCGCCGCGCTCAGCCAGGTGGAGAACGGCGTGCACCTGCTGTTCGTGGTCGAGACGCCGCGGCCAGTGCACACCGCGGCGCTGGCGACGTCGGCCGTCCTGCTGGACGGTGTCCAGGACCCGGGCAACGTCGGCTCCATCCTGCGCAGCGCGGCGGCGTCCGGCATCTCCCAGGTCTACTGCAGCGCCGGCACCGCCTTCTGCTGGTCGCCGAAAGTACTGCGCGCGGCGATGGGCGCGCACTTCGTGCTCGAGATCTTCGAGGGCGTAGACCTCGCCGCGCTGGTGCGCGCATCGCAGGTGCCCGTGATGGCCACCAGCGGCTACGCCGCCGAGCGGCTGTACGACATGAACCTGGCGCGCCCCGTGGCCTGGGTGCTCGGGCACGAAGGGCAGGGCGTCTCGTCCGAGTTGCTCGAGCTGGCCGCGCACCGTGTCGCGGTGCCGCACGCCGGGCGGGTCGAGTCACTCAACGTGGCCGCCTGCGCCGCGGTGTGTTTTTTCGAACAGCTGCGCCAGCTTCAGGCATAGACGCCGCCCCGGCTTCCGGGTATTGTTCTGTGTGGAAAGAACTGGAGTTGAGATGGACATCGCGCACATGCACTTCCTGGTAGCGGAAGCGGACACGGGCCAGCGTCAGGCGCTGGTGGAGTTGCTGGGCCAGCTTGGCGCCAGCCGGGTCACCGACGTCCCCGACGGGCCGATGGCCCTGCGCGCGCTCCAGGCCGGCTTTGCCCCGGCACTGGACATCGCGCTGATCGACCTCGGCCTGCCCGGCATGGACGGGATCGAGTTGATCCGTGCGCTGTCGGGCATCGACAACGACGTGCGGCTGATCGTCACCGGCGCCCAGCCCGCGAACCTGATGTTCTCGGTCGAGACCCTGGCCCAGGCCTTCGGCATCGAACTGCTGGGTACCATCGTCAAGCCGGTCACGGCGGCCAAGCTCAAGCCGCTGCTGGGCAACTACGCGCCGCTGGCGCGGGACGGCGGCGGCCACGAGGGCCCGCGCTTCAGCTTCTCGGAGATCGGGGTCGGCCTGCAAAAGCGCCAGTTCGAGCCCTTCTTCCAGCCCAAGATCGAACTGGCGACGGGGCAGGTGAAGGGCCTGGAAGCGTTCGCGCGCTGGCGTCATCCCGAGCATGGCGTGCTGGGTCCGTCGGCCTTCATCGACGCGCTGGAACAGAACAACCGGATCGACTTCCTGGACTGGAGCATGATCGAAGCGTCGGTCGAGCGCTGCCGCTGGTTGCACGACCAGGGGATTCCGATCTCGATCTCGATCAACCTCGCGCCCGAGACGCTGAACCATCCATCCTTCCTGCGCCAGATCGGCGCCTGCGTCGGGCGTCACCGCCTGATGCCGGACTACCTGACATTCGAGATGCCGGAATCGTCGGTGCTCAACACCGACCCCAACTTCATCGAGCGGCTGGTGCGTTTGCGGATGATGGGATTCGGGCTGGCGATCGACGACTACGGCACGGGCCGGTCGAACCTGCAGTTGCTGGCGCGGATTCCCTTCTCGGAGCTGAAGATCGACCGCAGCTTCGTGGACGGCGCCAGCAAGCGCCTGCCGTTGGGCACGGTGCTGCGCTCCTGCCTTGGGCTTGCGCACAGCCTGGACCGGATGTCGGTCGCGGTCGGTGTCGAGACGCGCCAGGACTGGGACTTCCTGCAAGACCTTGGTTGCACCTACGCCCAGGGGTACCACATCGCCAACCCGATGGCAGCCACCGCCTTCCCTGGCTGGCTCGAAGACTGGCGCCAATTCTTCTAAAGTGGGGTCAGAGTCAAATTATTCGGAAATTTAACAAAAATACCAATCAATTTGACTCCGACCCCATTTTCCCCGCAGCCTTCGTCGCCCCAAGCAAATTGGGGTCAGAGTCAAATTGTCGGGAAATTTAACAAAAATACCAATTAATCTGACTCTGACCCCATTTTTTAGGCAACGCCAGTGGCGGGGCGGAAAGTGGGGTCGGAGTGCGATTGTTGGGAAATTTAACAATCATTCCGAACAATTTGACTCTGACCCCACCTTGGTTTAGAAGTCGCGGCGGTCGGGCTTGATCTCTTGCAGGATGGTCGTGGCGATCTCTTCGATCGACTTGGTCGTCGATGACAGCCAGCGGATGCCTTCGCGCTTCATCATCTGCTCGGCCTCGTTCACCTCGTAGCGGCAGTTCTCGATCGAGGCGTACTTGCTGCCGGCGCGGCGCTCGTTCCGGATCTGCGACAGGCGCTCCGGCGTGATCGTCAGCCCGAACAGCTTGTGCTTGTACGGCGGTAGCGAGGACGGCAGCTTGCCACGCTCGAAGTCGTCCGGGATCAGCGGGTAGTTCGCCGCCTTCACCCCGTACTGCATCGCCAGGTACAGGCTGGTCGGCGTCTTCCCCGAGCGCGACACACCGACCAGGATCACGTCCGCCTCCGACAGGTTCTTGTGCGACTGCCCGTCGTCGTGCGCCAGCGAGAAGTTGATCGCCTCGATCCGGTTCTTGTATTCGTCCGAGTCCACCGACGTGTGGATGCGCCCGATCGTGTGCGTCGACTTGACACCCAGTTCCTGCTCCATCGGCGCGACGAAGGTCTGGAACAGGTCCATGTGCATCCCGTTCGCCGCCCGGATCACGCTCGACAGGTCGTGCTTGACCAGGGTCGAGAACACGATCGGCCGCTGGGTGTCGCGTTCGTACACTTCGTTGATCCGCCGCGCCGCGTCGCGCGCCTTCTCGATCGAGTCGATGAAGGGCAGGCGGATCTGGCGAAAACGCATCTCGAACTGGCTCAGCACCGCGTGGCCGAAGGTCTCCGCAGTGATGCCGGTGCCGTCCGAAACAAAGAAAACGGTGCGGGTGGCAGGGGCTGGGGTAGGGCGGATCTCTTCGTTCATGGTGTCGATTGTGATGCTATGCTGGCAAGAATTGCGGGAACGTGCGCTGTCAAACCGGGTGGCACGGGGTAAAATGCTCGGCAACGGATTTCCATTGTGCTGCACGACGGCCAGAATAACAAGAAAACACCGTCCTCCAGCGCTGCCGAAAAGGTTTCTATCATCAAGTAAGGGTGCTTTACCATGACTAACCTGTCCAATGCAGCATTGAAGGAGCCGGATCAGGCCAACGACGTCTACGTGGCGTCGTTCGACCACCTGCGCATGACCGATGTGGAATCGGTCGGCGGCAAGAACGCCTCGCTCGGCGAGATGATCAGCCAGTTGGCCGAGGCCGGCGTGCGCGTGCCCGGCGGTTTCGCCACCACCGCCAAGGCCTTCCGCGACTTCCTCAACCATGCGCTCGAAGACGGCCCGTCCCTGGGCGACCGCATCGCCACGCGCCTCGAGACGCTGGACGTGGACGACGTGCGCGCCCTGGCCGCGGCCGGCGCCGAGATCCGCCAGTGGATCATCGATACCCCCTTCCAGCCCCAGCTCGAGGCCGACATCCGCACGTTCTACGAGCGCCTCGTCGCCGAATCCGACACCGAGATCTCCTTCGCCGTGCGCTCGTCGGCCACCGCCGAGGACTTGCCCGACGCATCCTTCGCGGGCCAGCAGGAGACCTTCCTGAACGTGGTCGGCATCGACAACGTGCTCGAAGCGATGAAGCATGTCTTCGCTTCCCTCTACAACGACCGCGCGATCTCGTATCGCGTGCACAAGGGCTTCACCCATGCCGAGGTCGCGCTGTCGGCCGGCGTCCAGCGCATGGTCCGCTCGGACCTGGGCGCATCGGGCGTGATGTTCACCATCGATACCGAGTCCGGCTTCAAGGACGTGGTGTTCGTGACCTCGAGCTATGGCCTGGGCGAGACCGTGGTGCAGGGCGCCGTCAATCCGGACGAGTTCTACGTGCACAAGCCGATGCTCGAGCAGGGCAAGAGCCCGGTCATCCGCCGCAACATCGGCTCGAAGCTGATCAAGATGGAGTTCACCGACGAGGCCAAGGCCGGCCGCTCGGTGCGCACCGTGGACGTGCCGATCGAACTGCGCAACCGCTATTCCCTGACCGACGCCGAGGTGGTCGAACTGGCGAAGTACGCCGTGATCATCGAGAACCACTACGGCCGTCCGATGGACATCGAGTGGGGCAAGGATGGCCGCGACGGCAAGCTGTACATCCTGCAGGCGCGTCCCGAGACCGTGAAGTCGCAGCACAAGGCGGGCGATGCCCAACAGCGCTTCAAGCTCAAGGGCAAGGGCACCGTGCTGGCCTCCGGCCGCGCGATCGGCCAGCGGATCGGCGCCGGTCCCGTGCGCGTGATCCACGACCCGTCCGAGATGGAGCGTGTGCAACCGGGCGACGTGCTGGTGGCCGACATGACCGACCCGAACTGGGAGCCGGTGATGAAGCGCGCCTCGGCGATCGTGACCAACCGCGGCGGCCGCACCTGCCACGCGGCGATCATCGCGCGTGAACTGGGCGTGCCCGCCGTCGTGGGTTGCGGCGACGCGACCGAGCAGCTCAAGGACGGCACCTTCGTGACCGTCTCCTGCGCCGAGGGCGACGAGGGCCGCATCTATGACGGTCTGCTCGAGACCGAGGTGACCGAGGTGTCGACCGGCTCGCTGCCCGCGCTCAAGACCAAGATCATGCTCAACGTGGGCAATCCGCAACTGGCCTTCGACTTCCAGTCGGTGCCGAACGCCGGCGTCGGCCTGGCGCGTCTGGAGTTCATCATCAACAACAACATCGGCGTGCATCCGAAGGCGATCCTCGAGTACCCGAACATCGACGCGGACCTGAAGAAGGCGGTCGAATCGGTCGCGCGCGGCCACGCCTCGCCGCGCGCCTTCTACGTGGACAAGCTGGCTGAAGGCGTGGCGACCATCGCCGCCGCGTTCTGGCCCAAGCCGGTCATCGTGCGCCTGTCGGACTTCAAGTCGAACGAGTACAAGAAGCTGATCGGCGGTTCGCGCTACGAGCCGGACGAGGAAAACCCGATGCTGGGCTTCCGCGGCGCCGCGCGCTACCTGGCCGAGGACTTCGCCGAAGCCTTCGAGATGGAGTGCGCGGCCATGAAGCGCGTGCGCAACGACATGGGCCTGACCAACGTCGAGCTGATGGTGCCCTTCGTGCGCACCCTGGGCCAGGCGGAGCAGGTTGTCGAGCTGCTGGGCAAGAACGGCCTGAAGCGCGGCGAGAACGGCCTGCGCCTGATCATGATGTGCGAGGTGCCGTCCAACGCGATCCTGGCCGAGCGCTTCCTGGAGCACTTCGACGGCTTCTCGATCGGCTCGAACGACCTGACCCAGTTGACCCTGGGCCTGGACCGCGATTCGGGCATGGAGCTGCTGGCCAAGGACTTCGACGAGCGCGATCCCGCGGTCAAGGCGCTGCTGTCGCTGGCGATCAAGGCCTGCCGCGCCCAGGGCAAGTACATCGGCATCTGCGGCCAGGGGCCGTCGGACAATCCGGACTTCGCGGTCTGGCTGATGGAGGAGGGCATCGAGTCGATGTCGCTCAACCCCGACTCGGTGATCGACACCTGGCAGAAGCTGGCCTCGTTGCAGGGCTGATCCGGCCGGGGAAGATGCGATCCGCGCTCCGGGTCGATCTTCCAGTCGCCATGAAAAACCCCCGCGGCCCATACCGGGCTCGCGGGGGTTTTCTTTCAAGCGTACGGCCGCCGCCGGAACCGCACCGGCACTAGAAGTCGATCGAGCCCGAGACGGTCAGGGTGCGCGGTGCGCCCAGCACCAGGTAACCCGCGCCGGGGTAGCCTCCCGCCGACGCCCAGTAGTCGCGGCCCGTCGCGTTGTCCACGCGCGCGCGCAGGGTCAGGTCGCGTTCGCCCACCCGCGTCACGTAGTTCGCGCCCAGGTCCAGGCGCGTCCAGGCATCCAGCTTCTGGGTGTTGGCGGCGTCGGCATACTGGCTGGACGTGTACACCGCGCGCGCGTTCAGCGACAGGCCGCGCACGCCGGGAACCTCCCACTCCGTCCCGATGTTCAACTGCGTCTCCGGGACGCCGATTGCCTCCTTGCCCTGGTTGACGCCACCCGCCGTGCGGCGCTGCTCCGCGTCGAGCAGCGTCAGGCCGCCGAGGACGCGCAGGCCGCGTACAGGCGTGCCGAACACCGACAGTTCCAGCCCGCGATTGCGCTGTTCGCCGAACACGCCGAAGCGGCGCCCCTGTACGAAAGCGGTCGGTTGCGACGTGGTGAACAGCGCCGCGCCCATGCCCAGTCTGCCGCCGTCGTACTTGACGCCGACTTCCTTCTGTCGCGAGACGAAGGGCGCGAAGACTTCGCCCACGTTGTCGATCCCGGTCCCCGAAGCCACCGGGCCTTGCTGTAACGCCTCGCTGTAGTTCGCGTATAGCGAGACGCCCTTGACCGGCTTGTACACGATGCCCGCCACCGGCGTGACCTCGCTCGCGTCGTAGGCGGCGTTACGCACGCCGGTGCCGTAGTCGTAGCCGAAGTCCTTGATGCGCTGGTAGCGCGCGCCCACGGTGAGCAGTACGCGCTCGTCCGCGAACGAGAGGGTATCGGCCAGCGCCACGCTCGACAGGATGCTCTTGCGCGTCAGCCCCGGGGCGTTCATGTCGCCACCCGTGAAGAAGTTGGCGGGCGGCGCGGCCACCTCCACCGGACGGTAGATGTTGGTGGCGAAGCCGGCGAAGTCGCTCATCGCGTAGGCATTGTAGGATTCCTGGTGCAGCCCGCTGGCCGAGGCGCTCAGCTTGTGCCCGACCGTGCCGGTGCGCAGTTCGCCGCGGACACCCACCTCCCCGGTGACCACCTCGTCCACGCGGGCGTTGTCGAACCGCGTCATGCTGGCGCCGCCGTCGGCCGCGAGCACGGTGGTGGTGCCCAGGATGTTCGATTCGTCGCCCTCGCGCGCACCCAGCGCCGCCCAGGCGACCGCGCCCTCGCCAAGGTCCATCTCGCCGCGCAGGGTGCCGAAGGTGTCGCGCTCCATCGAATAGGTCCAGGGCTGGGCCCAGTTGCTGTCCGCTTGCGGCGCGGCCGGAATGGCCAGGCCCGGTGCCACGTTCACGCTGGGCCGGGCGCCACGCAGTTCGTGGTCCTGGTAGCCCAGGTCGGCCGACACGCGCCAGCCTTCGCCACGATAGTCCAGGCCCGCCGACAGCACGGTCAGGTCGCGGCTCTCGTCGTCGATGGCGGTGCCGCCCGTGCGCCGCGCCGCGTTGATACGCGCGCCCAAGCGTCCGTCCTGGCTGCGACGCGCGATGTCGGCCGCGCCATAGCGCTGGCCGCCCGATTCCAGGCCCAGCGTGTATTGGTTCAAGGGCGCGTTCGGCGCGCGCTTGGGCAGCAGGTTGATCGCCCCGCCGATGCCGCCGCCGCCCGGCGCCGCGCCATTGATGAAGGCGTTCGCCCCGCGCAGCACTTCGACGCGCTCGAGCAGTTCGGCGGCGACGAACTGGCGCGGCAGCAGGCCGTACAGCCCGTTGTAGGCCAGGTCATCCGAATTGACAGCGAAACCGCGGATCACGTACAGCTCCTGGTAGTTGCCGAAGCCGCGCGCCACCCGCACCGAGGGGTCGTTCTGCACGACGTCGGCCACGCTGCGCGCCTGCTGGTCCTGGATCAGCGCCTGCGTGTAGCTCATGGTGTTGAACGGGGCGTCCATGATGTCCACGTTGCCCAGCAGTCCGAGGCGTCCGCCGCGTGCCACCTGCCCGCCCGCGTAGGCGGAAGGCAGGCCCTGGGCCGAGGCGTCGGCCGAGGCGCTGACCACCACGGTCTGCATCGGCTGCCCGCCGCTCTCCTGGGCCGCGGCGCCACCGCTGAGGAGCAGGGCGGCAAGGGCCAGGGGCGTGCGTCGGAGGCGGGACGGGTATCGGAACTGGTTCATGTTGGTTTTCTGCTGTGATAATTGATAATGATTCTCATTATAACCAGCGCGCTTGCGGCAGTAAATGAGAACGATTATTATTTCGTCTGATCTCTCATCGAATACGACATGTCTCCCTCATCCCTTCGCCGCTGGAGCTGGATCCACAAGTGGAGCAGCCTGGTCTGCACCGTTTTCATGCTCCTGCTGTGCCTGACCGGCCTGCCGTTGATCTACCACCACGAGATCGGCCACCTGCTCGGCAACGACGTCGAGGCCCCCGAAATGCCGGCGGGCACGCCCCGCGCGGATGTGGACCGCGTGCTGGCGGCGGGCCAAGCCCTGTATCCGGGCAAGATCCCGATGTACATCTCCCAGGAGGCGGACGAACCGGCGATCTGGAACCTGACGCTGGGCGATCACCCCAACGATGAGAACTTCAAGCCGATCGCGATCGATGCCCGCAGCGCCCAGGTGATCACCGAACCGGCCTTCGAGGGCGGCGGCTTCCTGTCGCTGATGTTCCACCTGCACGTGGACCTGTACGCCGGCGTCTACGGCAAGCTGTTCCTGGGCTTCATGGGTCTCCTGCTGGTCGTGGCCATCGTCAGCGGCGCCGTGCTGTATTCGCCATTCATGCGCAAGCTGGACTTCGGCACCGTGCGTCACGGCCGCACCGCGCGCCTGAAGTGGCTCGACATGCACAACATGCTGGGAATCGTCACCCTCGTCTGGGCGCTGGTGGTGGGCACGACCGGGGTGATCAACACGCTGGCCGACGTGCTGCTCAAGTACTGGCAGGCGACCGAGGTGGCGCAGATGCTCGAGCCCTACCGCGGCAGCGCGCCGCCGACCAGACTCTCCCCGCTCAACGCGGCCATCGAGCGCGCCGAGGCGGCCGTGCCGGGCATGCAGGTGGGCTTCGTCGCCTTCCCCGGCACGCCTTTCGCCAGCCCTTACCACTACGGGGTGTACATGCGCGGAGATGAAGCGATTACCGCGCGCCTGTACAAACCGGTGCTGATCGATGCGCGCAACGGCGAACTGACGGACCAGCGCGACCTGCCGTGGTACCTCACCGCGCTGCTGCTGTCCCAGCCGCTGCACTTCGGCGACTACGGCGGACCCTGGATGCAGTTCCTGTGGGCCATGCTGGACGTGGCCACCATCGTGGTGCTGGGCAGCGGCTTGTACCTCTGGTTGCGCCGCCGCCGCGCCGCCGGCGGCGTCGTCGCGCAGGAAGACGCGCGGCGCGCCGACGATGCGCGTCCGGTACTCGCGCGCCGGGGGGAAGCATCGTGAAGCGCCGCTTCCTCGCGATCTGGGGCGCTCCCATCCTGTTGGGTGTGCTCACCACCATCGGCCTGGTCTCGGCACTGCTTGGCGACGGGATCTGGGATGGCGTCTCGGCCCTCGCCCTTGGCACGCCGGTCGCGGTCGGGACGTGGTGCGCCTTGCGCCGCCCCGCGCCCGACTGACCGCTGCCCACCAGCCAGGGCGCGCCCCGCACCCTTCGCACTGGCTTGCACGTCCGCTAACCGTTATACTCGTCCCGCCGCCCGCCCGGCGCGGCCAGATGCGTGCCCCTGGCCGCCTCCTGACAATCTGGAGTGGAAAGTATTCTGTATGTTTGCAGCAGTGGACCTCGGCTCGAACAGTTTTCGCCTGCACATCGGCGAACCGGTCGGCGGGAAGATGCAGGTGGTCAGGACCGCGCGCGATCCGATCCGCCTCGCGGCCGGGCTCGATAGCGAGGGGATGCTCAGCGCGGAGGCCATGGCCAGCGCCGTGCGCTGCCTCGAGGGCTTCCGCGACATCCTGGCCGGGTACCGCCTTTCCGCCGTGCGCGTGGTCGCCACCAACACCCTGCGCGTGGCGGGCAACGCGGACGTGCTGCTGCCCCTGGCCGAACAGGCGATCGGCTATCCGATCGAGATCATCTCCGGCGAGGAAGAGGGGCGCCTGATCTACATGGGCGTGGCGCGCGCGGTCGACCGGCCCGGCGAGGCGCGCCTGGTGGTGGACATCGGCGGCGGCTCGACCGAGATCATCGTCGGCAAGGGCGAGGACATCACGCTGGTGGAGTCCTTCGGCATCGGCACCCATCCGCAGAGCGCGGCCTTCTTTCCCGGCGGACGGATCGAGGCCAAGGCCTTCGACAAGGCCGTGACGGCGGCGCGCGTGCGCTTCGAGGACGCGGCCGAGCTGTACCGCAGCCACGAATGGCGCGTGGCCTACGGTTCGTCCGGCACGATGCGCGCCATCGGCGAGGTCATCGCACGCAATGGCATCGGCGACGGGACGATGTCCCTTCCCAACCTGCTGGCCCTGCGCGACCTGCTGGTGGAGCTGGGGCATGTGGACGGGTTCAACCTGCCAGGCATCAAGCGCGAGCGCGTGCCGGTGATGGTGGGCGGCCTGACCGTGCTGATCGCCGTGATGCAGGAGCTGGCCATCCCCGAACTGCACGCGATCAACGCTGGCCTGCGGCTTGGCGTGCTGTCGGACCTCGAACTGCGCGCCAATCACAACGACCGGCGCGACCTGGCGATCCAGTCCTGCATGGTGCGCTTCGGCGTGGACCGCCAGCGCGCCCACCGCACCGCCGTCATCGGCGCGGCGCTCCTGCGCCAGCTGGCGCCGCAGGACGAGCGCTATCTGAACTACCTGTCATGGAGCGCGATGCTGCACGAGGTCGGCCAGGCGGTGTCGATGACAGGCGCGCACAAGCACGGCGCCTACATCATCGCGAACGCCGACCTGCCGGGGTTCACGACGCGCGAGCAGCGCGTGATGAGCACCATCGTCCTGGGCCAGAAGGGGAATTTGCGCAAGGTGCGCGAGGTGCTGGGCGAGCCTGACATGGCCAAGGCGCTGCTGGCCTTGCGCCTGGCGGCGGAGTTCATGCACGCGAAGGTGGACGACGACCTGGACGCGCTGAAGCTGCGGATGAAGGGCCGGATCGACGTCGAGTTCCCGCGCGGATGGCTCAGCCGCCACCCGACGGTGGCATGCTGGCTGGAGAAGGAGCGCGGGGCCTGGGAGGAAGTCGGCGTCCCGATGCAGTTCCGCTAGGCCGGGCCGCCCGCCGGCCTGCGCCTTCTTACCTCAACTTGCCGATCAGGTCCGGCCCCGCCACGGTCCGCACATAGGGCTCGCCGTTCTTGTCCGCGAGCCAGAACACGCTCCCCTTGCGGATGCGCCAGTCCAGCGCCTGGCCGCACAGCGCGAGCGAAGCCACCTGTCCCAGCAGGGGTTGATGCCCCACCACCATCACCGGTTGGCGGTGCGTCGGCCAAGCGGCCGCTTCCAGGATCGACCCGGCGCTCGATTCGAGCGCGAGCGCGTCGCAGATCTCGAAGCGGCGTCCCAGCGCCTGCGCGGTCTGGATGCAACGCAGCGCCGGGCTGACCAGCACCCGGCAGTCCTGCGGCATCACCCGGGCCAGCCATGCGCCGACGCGCGCCGCGTGGCGGTGTCCCTTGGCGGTGAGGGCGCGTTCGCTGTCGGGGATGCCCGCTTCAGCTTCGGCGTGGCGCCACAGGATCAGTTCCATTCCCGTTCTCCTTTGCGACGGCCGGCAGGCCGCCAAGTGTCTGCATCAGCATCTGTTGTGCGCACACGGCCGCCTGGCCGCCGCGCGGCTTGCGGCGGCGGTACTGGCCGTCGCTGCCCAGGTCCCAGGCGTTCGCGTTGTCCTTCAGGTAGGGTCGCAAGCCCTCGCGGATCACGCGCCGCTTGAGCGCGGGCGTCTTCACCGGGAAGGCGATCTCCACGCGCCGGAACAGGTTCCGGTTCATCCAGTCCGCGCTGCTCAGGTACACGTCGTGGCGCAGGTCGTTGCGGAAGTAGTACACCCGCGTGTGCTCGAGGAAGCGGCCGACGATCGAGCGCACCCTGATGTGCTCCGACATCCCCGGCACGCCGGGTTGCAGCGCGCAGGCGCCGCGCACGATCAGGTCGATCTTCACCCCGGCGCACGAGGCTTCGTACAGCGCACGGATGACCGACTCGTCTGTCAATGAATTCATCTTCGCGATGATGCGCCCCGGCCGGCCGACGCGCGCGATGGCGGCCTCGTTGCGGATGGCGCGCACGATCTCCTTGTGCAGCGCGAACGGGGCGAGCCACATGCTGGTCAGCTGGGTCGGCCGGGTCAGGCTGGTCAGGTGGATGAAGACCTCGTTGGTGTCCGCCGTCAGGTCCGGGTCGGCCGTGAGCAGGCCGAAGTCGGTGTAGTGCTTGGCCGTGGTCGGGTTGTAGTTGCCGGTGCCGAGGTGGGCGTAGCGGCGCAGGCCACTCGGTTCGCGCCGTAGCACCAGCGCCATCTTGGCGTGGGTCTTGAGGCCGACCACGCCGTACACCACCTGGGCGCCGGCCTGTTCGAGCCGCTCGGCCCAGTTGATGTTCGCTTCCTCGTCGAAGCGCGCCATCAGTTCCACGATCACCGTCACTTCCTTGCCGCGCCGGGCGGCGCCGATCAGCGCCTCCATCAGGTCAGAGTTCATGCCCGCGCGGTAGATGGTTTGCTTGATCGCCACCACCGCCGGGTCGCCCGCCGCGGCCTGGATGAAGTCGATCACGGGCTGGAAGGACTCGAACGGGTGGTGCAGCAGCACGTCGCCCTTGCGCAGCACGGCGAAGATGTCTTCGCCTTCGAGCTTGGGCGGGAAGCCCGGGACGAAGGGCGTGAACTTGAGCGCGGGGTCGCTGTGGCCGTTGACCACCTCCAGCAGGCGCCCGAGGTTGACCGGACCGTCGACCGCGAACAGGCGGCTGCGGTCGATGTTGAACTGGTCGAGCAGGAAGTCCGACAGGTGGGCCGGGCAGCCGCGGCCGACTTCCAGACGCACGGCGAAGCCGTAGTTGCGGCTGTGTAGCTCGCTTTGCAGGGCCTGGCGCAGGTTCTTCACCTCCTCCTCGTCCACCCACAGGTCGCTGTTGCGCGTGACGCGGAACTGCGAGAACGAGACCACCTCGCGCCCCGTGAACAGGTCCGAAAGATGCGCCTGGATCACCGAGGACAGCAGGCAGTAGGATGCGCCCGGCTTGTCGGACAGTTCGTCGGGCAGGCGGATCACGCGCGGGAGCACGCGCGGCGCCTTCATGATCGCGATGCCGGTGCCGCGCCCGAAGGCGTCCTTGCCAGCCAGTTCGACGATGAAGTTCAGGCTCTTGTTGATCACGCGCGGGAAAGGGTGGGCGGGGTCCAGGCCGATCGGCGTGAGCAGGGGCCGCACTTCCTTGTCGAAGAACTGCTTGACCCAGGCGCGCTGCGCGGCATTGCGCTCGCTGCGGCGCAGCAGGTGGATGCCATGCTGCGACAGGCGCGGCAGGATCTCGTTGTTGAGCAGCCCGTACTGGCGGGAGATGATCTGCCGGCATTCGGCGCTGGCGCGTTCGAGCGTGGCCGCCAGGGAGGACGGGATCGCGCCCGCGCTGCTGTCGAGCTGGTGCTGCGCCAGCAGGCTGGCCACGCGCACCTCGAAGAATTCATCCAGGTTGCTGCACACGATGCACAGGAAGCGCAGCCGTTCCAGCAGCGGGATCGACGGGTCCTCGGCCTGGGCCAGCACGCGCCGGTTGAATTCCAGCAGCGACAGCTCCCGGTTCAGGTAGGAGGCGCCGTCGGCCGCCCCCTTGGCGTCCGCTGCGACCACTCTTGTCTTTGTATCCATGATTCCGATCCTAGTGTTGGCGATCGCAGTGTAGAAGGGAAAAATGACAGTCGTGTTACATCGGCAACAAGTTGACGCAATTGATCCGTTTTCACTTAAGCATCGTCAAAGAATTCCCGCGTATAACGTACTCATCCATAACACGAAGGAGGCCGGAATGATGAAGCTTGTGCGGGAGAACAAAGGTTTTCTGCTGTTCATGTTGCTTTTTGGTGTGTTCCGCACGGCCGTGGCCGATTGGAACCCGATCCCGTCCGGCTCGATGCGTCCGGGCCTGCTCGAAGGGGACGTGGTGCTGGTCAACCGGCTCGCCTACGACCTGAAGGTGCCGCTCACCGACCACATCGTGGCCCGGCTCGGCGAACCGGAGCGCGGCGACGTCGTGACCTTCTCGTCGCCGCGCGACGGCACCCGCATGATCAAGCGCATCATCGCGCTCCCCGGTGACAAGGTGGAGATGCGCGGCGAGCGCCTGATCATCAACGGACAGGCTGCCGCCTACGCCTCGCCGGAGCACGTGCGCGAACCCGTCGCCGGTGGCAAGGCCGACGCCGTGCGCCTGTCCGAGGAGGTCGCCGGCGCGCGCTACCGCATCCAGGTGATGCCGGACATTCCCGCCGCGCGCGACTTCGCGCCGGTGGTGGTGCCGCAAGGGCAGTTCATGGTGCTGGGCGACAACCGGGACAACAGCGCCGACTCGCGCTTCATCGGCTTCATCCCGCGCGACAAGCTCATCGGACGGGCCGAGAGGGTGCTCGTATCGGCCGATTACCAGGGTGACTGGACGCCCCGCACCGAGCGCTTCGGGATGTCGCTGCGCCCGGATTGAGGGCTCGGGCGACTTCCGGTGAAGTAGAAAAAATAAAGTACAATCGCGTCCCTCGGACGCTAGCGTGTTGCGGTGCCGAAACTTATTGAGCACTGCGATGCATAGATTATTGACTGTAATCCTCGCCTGCCTGGGCATGATCGGCGCCCTGGCGATCGACACCTACCTGCCGTCGATGCCGGCGATCGGGGAGGAGTTCGGGGTCGGAGCGGTGGCGGTGCAGCAGACGCTGAGCGTCTTCCTGTTCACCTTCGCCTTCATGATGCTGTTCTACGGCACGCTGTCCGACTCGTTCGGGCGGCGGCCCGTGATCCTGGGCGCGCTCGCGCTCTACACGCTGGCCTCGGTCGGCGCCGCGCTCGCGCCGAGCTTCGGCTGGCTGCTCGTGTTCCGCGCGCTGCAGGGCGTGGCCGCCGGCGCCGGTTCCGTGATCGGCCAGGCCATCGTGCAAGACCGCTTCTCCGGCGCCCAGGCGCAAAAGATGATGTCGCACATCATGATGGTGTTCGGCCTGGCCCCGGCCATCGCCCCGGTGCTCGGCGGCTGGCTGCACGTGGCCTTCGGCTGGCGTTCCAGCTTCGTGTTCCTGGCCCTGTTTGGCCTGACGATGATCGTCCTGTCCTTCAGGCTGCTGCCCGAGAGCCTGCCGCGCGAGAAGCGCCAGGCCTTTCATCCGGTGGCGATCGGACGCAACTACCTCAAGGTGCTGAGCAATCCCCAGTTCGTGCTGCTCGCCCTGTCCGTCGGCCTGGCCTTCGGCGGCCTGTCGCTGTACATCGGGTCGGCGGCCAACTTCGTGATGACGATCCTCGGGCTGCCCGAAACGGCCTTCGGCTGGCTGTTCATCCCGCTGGTCGGTGGCATGGTGGTGGGGTCGGCCTGGGGCGGCAAGCGGGCAGGGGGGCTGACGCCGGGGACGATGAAATGGATCGGCTTCGGCATCATGGCGGGCGCGAGCGTGCTCAACGTGGGCTACAACACACTGTTTCCGGCGGCGGTGCCGTGGGCGGTGCTGCCGCTTGCCGTCTATACCTTCGGCCTGGCGGTCGCCATGCCCGCCATCCAGGTCACGGCGCTCGGCCTGTTTCCGGACAACCGCGGCCTGGCCGCATCGATGCTTGGATTCATCCAGATGATGTCGTTCGCCCTGGTGTCGGGCCTGGTCGCGCCGCTGCTGTTCGACAGCGCGCTCAAGCTGGCGGGAGGCGTGGCGGCGGGTTTGCTGCTGAGCTTCCTGGCCTGGCGCGGAAGCAGGCTGGCCCGGCGCTGACAGCGGCCGGGCAGGGGAGTGCCGCCTAGCGGCGGTGCTGCTTCATCGCGGAGGCGACCTCGCGCTTGGCGTCGCGGTCCTTCTCGGTGGCGCGTTTGTCGTGCTGCTTCTTGCCCTTGGCCAGGCCGATTTCGCACTTGACTCGTCCGCCCTTGAAGTGGAGGTTGAGCGGAACGAGGGTGTAGCCGGCGCGCTCCACCTTGCCGATCAGCTTGTCCAGTTCGGCGCGGTGCAGCAGCAGTTTGCGGTTGCGCAGCGCTTCCGGATGGCTGAAGGCGGACGCGGTGGTCAGTGCGCTGATGTGAGCGCCGAACAGGAAGAGCTCGCCACTCCGCACCAGGATGTACGCTTCCTTGATCTGCACACGCCCTTCGCGGATCGCCTTGACCTCCCAGCCTTCCAGCACGATACCGGCCTCGTACCGGTCCTCGATGAAGTAGTCGAAAAAAGCTTTTTTATTGTCAACAATGCTCATGAAATAGCGAAATTCCGCGTGTCGGTTAAACTACTGCTGTCGCGCCAACTGGCGCAAGATGCAACTCATCCAACATCATAACAAACGGCTGACAAATGGCAGTAGTACACAAATCAGTTTTTCTAGGCTATAGCGCGGAACAGATGTTCGACCTGGTGGCGAAAGTGGAGGATTATCCCAAGTTCCTGCCGTGGTGCGGTGGCGTCAAGGTGCTCGAGCGGAGCGAGGACAAACTGGTGGCCTGCCTGCAGATCAATTTCCACGGTGTGAAGCAAAGCTTCACCACGTCCAACCACAATCACCGTCCCACGCAGATGAAGATGCACCTGGTAGATGGTCCGTTCAAGGTGCTCGAAGGGACATGGAATTTCAAGTCGCTGCGTACCGATGCGTGCAAGATCGAATTCGACCTGCATTACGAATTCTCGAGCGCCTTGCTGGCGCAGTTGATCGGGCCGGTGTTCGGCATGATCGCCAACAACATGGTGGATGCGTTCTGCAAGCGGGCGGAGGCGGTGTATGAGTGAGTCCTTGAGCGACTTGCAGGTCTACGTCTGCTACGCCACGCCGGAGCGCGAATTCATCCGTCCGATGCGGGCCGAGCCGGGCACGACCATCGGACAGTTGATCGAGCAAAGCGGGGTGCTGGCCGAGTTCCCCGATATCAATCTCGTCACGCAGCCGGTGGGTATCTACGGCAAAAAGAAGACGCTCGACACCGTGTTGCGAGACCGGGACCGGGTGGAGATCTATCGCCCGCTCGTGGCCGACCCGAAGGATTCGCGGCGCCGCCGCGCGGCCAAGAAGGACGCGGCCGGGTAGGGTGGGCCGGGCCGCGAAAGGTCCTCGAGCCACCGTTGCGGCCGCTCTCATGTGGGCGCGAGTGCCCACCCTACGGTGCTGCAGGGGTAGGGTAGCAGGGTAGGGTGGGCCGGGCCGCGAAAGGCTCTTGAGCCCACCGACCCAAAGACGCCACCCGGCGGCGCGAGTGCCTTGCGCGGCCCGGCAGCCCGTCGAGGCTAGCGGCAGTCCGCCAATTCCTCCCGCACCCGCGCCATGCGCTGCGCGCGTTCCTCGTCCGTGATGAAGGCGCGCTCGCCGTCGGCTCCCACCTTCGCGATCCGTATTCCCGACACCAGTTGCGCGTGCGCCTCGCGCGCGGCCCCGCAGCGTGCGGCCAGGCTGGCCTGCATGCGAGCCTGCTCGGCCTGTTTCTTCTCCTGTTCAGCCCGCTCCGCCGCGCGCTTGCGGAAATCCGCGTCGCGCTCCGCCAGGCTCATCGGTCCCTTCGGTGCCGCCGCCGGCGCGCCTTCCGCGGCGGCGGGCAGCGACAAGGGTTCGGGCGCGCGCGCGGGCGCCTTGAGGATCTTCGCCCCGGGCGTGGACGGCGGAGGAGGACGGTCCGAATACTGGCGCACGCCCTTCGCATCGATCCACACATACTGCGCCTGGGCCTGCCCCACACATAGCGCAAGGGCCAGGCCGGCGGCGGCGAGACGCGGAAACTGGCGGCCGAAAGTGTTCATGATTATTTTCCGTAGGGTAACTATCTGATTTCGCCACGTTTCGTCGGCCATGTCAATCGTGCGGGTGTGGACTTCCACCGATTTTTAGGGCAGGGGAGAGACGACAGCTGGGACTTTCTGTATAATTCACTTTTGCGCCTATAGGAAAACACTATGCGTCTTCTTCAAAAAGCACTCACGTTCGATGATGTGCTGCTCGTCCCGGCCTATTCCAACATTCTTCCGGCCGATACCTCACTTCGCACCAAGCTGACCCGCAACATCACGCTCAACATTCCCCTGTTGTCGGCTGCGATGGACACCGTCACCGAAGCGCGCCTGGCGATCGCCATGGCCCAGGAAGGCGGCATTGGTATCATCCACAAGAATCTGCGGCCGGCGGACCAGGCGCGCGAAGTCGCGCGCGTCAAGCGTTTCGAGGCGGGCGTGTTGCGCGACCCGATCACGATTCCGCCGACGATGAAGATCCGCGACGTCATCGCACTGCAGCACCAGCACGGCTTCAGCGGTTTTCCTGTGGTCGAAGGCAAGCAGGTGGTGGGCATCATCACCAACCGCGACACCCGTTTTGAAGAGGACCTGGACGCCGAGGCGCGCGCCAAGATGACCCCGCGCGAAAAGCTGGTGTTCGTCAAGGACGACGCCGACACCGCCGAGGCGAAGCGCCTTATGAACAAGCACCGCCTGGAGCGCGTGCTGGTCGTGAACGACGACTTCGAACTGCGCGGCCTGATCACGGTCAAGGACATCATGAAGTCGCACGAGCACCCGTTCGCATCGAAGGATGCGCAGGGCAAGCTGCTGGTGGGCGCGGCGGTCGGCGTGGGCGCGCGCGACGAAGAGCGCATCGAACTGCTGGTCGCGGCCGGCGTGGACGTGCTGGTGGTGGACACGGCCCACGGCCACTCGCAGGGCATCCTGGACCGCGTGAAGTGGATCAAGGACCGTTTCCCGCACGTTGACGTCATCGGCGGCAACATCGCCACCGCGGCCGCCGCCAAGGCGCTGGTCGAGCACGGCGCGGATGCGGTCAAGGTCGGCATCGGCCCCGGCTCCATCTGCACCACCCGTATCGTGGCCGGCGTCGGCGTGCCGCAGATCACCGCGATCAGCAACGTCGCCGAGGCGCTGAAGGGCACGGGCGTTCCCTGCATCGCCGACGGCGGCATCCGCTTCTCGGGCGACATCGCCAAGGCGTTGGCGGCCGGCGCCAACACCGTCATGATGGGCAGCATGTTCGCCGGCACCGAGGAAGCGCCGGGCGAAGTCATCCTGTACCAGGGCCGCAGCTACAAGTCCTACCGCGGCATGGGCAGCCTGGGCGCGATGGCCGAAGGCTCGGCCGACCGCTACTTCCAGGACGCGCAGGCCAAGGCGGAGAAGTTCGTGCCGGAAGGTATCGAGGGCCGCGTCGCCTACAAGGGCAGCGTGCTGGCGATCCTGTACCAGCTGGTCGGCGGCGTGCGACAGGCGATGGGCTACTGCGGCTGCGCATCCATCGACGAGTTGCGCGAGAAGGCGGAATTCGTGGAGATCACTTCGGCGGGCATGCGCGAGTCGCACGTGCACGACGTGCAGATCACCAAGGAAGCGCCGAACTACCGCACCGAGTAAGACCACGCGACGCGGCCGCTCGACGGCCGCGTTGCCTATGCGGGGCAGGCGCCCCGCGTCCCGACTACCGCCATTTACCTTTCGCGTTCAATGCACTCTAAAATCCTCATCCTCGATTTCGGTTCCCAGGTAACCCAGCTGATCGCGCGCCGCGTGCGCGATTCCGGCGTGTTCTCCGAAGTGTTCCCCTACGACGTCAGCGACGAATTCGTGCGCAACTACGGCGCCGCCGGCGTCATCCTGTCGGGCAGCCACAATTCCACGCTCGAAGGCGACGCGCCGCGCGCGCCGCAGGCCGTGTTCGAACTGGGCGTGCCGGTGCTGGGCATCTGCTACGGCATGCAGACCATGGCCGCCCAGCTCGGTGGCAAGGTCGAGAACGGCAAGGTGCGCGAGTTCGGCTACGCGGAGGTGCGTGCCCGTGGTCACACCGCGCTGCTCCAGGGCATCAACGACTTCGTGACCGACGAGGGCCACGGCATGCTGACCGTCTGGATGAGCCATGGCGACAAGGTGCTGGACATGCCGCCCGGCTTCAAGCTGATGGGCAGCACCGAATCCTGCCCGATCGCCGCGATGGCCGACGAGGAGCGCCGCTTCTACGCGCTGCAGTTCCACCCCGAGGTGACCCACACGACCCAGGGCGAGGCGATCATCGGCCGTTTCGTGCACGAGATTTGCGGCTGCAAGTCGGACTGGAACATGCCCGACTACATCGGCGAGGCAGTCGAGAAGATCCGCGCCCAGGTCGGCAGTGACGAGGTGATCCTCGGCCTGTCGGGCGGCGTCGATTCGAGCGTCGCGGCGGCCCTGATCCACCGCGCCATCGGCGACCAGCTGACCTGCGTGTTCGTCGACCACGGCCTCTTGCGCAAGGACGAGGGCAAGATGGTGATGGACATGTTCTCGAAGAACCTGGGCGTCAAGGTGCTGCGCATCGACGCGGAAGAGCAGTTCATGGGCCACCTGGCCGGCGTGACCGATCCCGAACAAAAGCGCAAGATCATCGGCCGCGAGTTCGTCGAGGTGTTCCAGCAGGAGGCGGGCAAGCTGACCAACGCCAAGTGGCTGGCCCAGGGCACGATCTATCCGGACGTGATCGAATCGGCGGGCAAGGGCAAGAAGGGCCAGACGATCAAGAGCCACCACAACGTGGGCGGCCTGCCGGAGACGCTGAACCTCAAGCTGCTCGAGCCGCTGCGCGAACTGTTCAAGGACGAGGTGCGCAAGCTGGGCGTGGCGCTCGGCCTGCCGCACGACATGGTGTACCGCCATCCGTTCCCGGGCCCTGGCCTAGGCGTGCGTATCCTGGGCGAGGTGAAGAAGGAATACGCAGACCTGCTGCGCGAAGCGGATGCCATCTTCATCGAGGAACTGCGCAAGACGGCTTTCGAGTCGCCGCTGGTGCCGGGCATCGATCCGGGCAAGGCGCCGGTGAATTGGTACGAGGCGACCAGCCAGGCCTTCGCCGTGTTCCTGCCGGTGAAGTCGGTGGGCGTGATGGGCGATGGCCGCACCTACGAGTACGTGGTGGCGCTGCGCGCGGTGCAGACCCTGGACTTCATGACCGCGCAGTGGGCGCACCTGCCGCACGCGCTGCTGGGCAAGGTGTCGAACCGGATCATCAACGAGGTGCGCGGGATCAACCGGGTGGTGTACGACATCTCGGGCAAGCCGCCGGCGACGATCGAGTGGGAATAATTCACAGCTCAGCGGTAAATTTTAAGAAGTAAGCTTAAGCCCCTGATTTCAGGGGCTTTTTTGTTGGCAGAGCTTGGCAAAGTCGGGCAGGTTAGAGCAAGAAAGTTTGATGGTATCGACCATGGGATCGCGTGAACTGCCATACCATTTGAATGTGCCCATACCATGTTGCCGTCGATCTTCAAACATGGTATCGCCGGTAGCCAAGTTACTGATTTTAATGAGGAAAACGGCGAGATAACGGGTGTCTTCAATCATGGTACCGGAGGCTCCTATGCTGACAGATGCCGGGCTGCGCGCCTTGAAGCCCCAAGACAAACCCTACAAGAAGGCCGACCGCGACGGCCTCTACGCGTACGTCACCCCGTCCGGGACGATCTCGTTCCGCTTCAACTACGCGATCAATGGCAGGCAGGAGACGCTTGTTCTTGGCCGCTATGGGCCCGGCGGCATCAAGCTCAGCGAGGCCCGGGAGCTCCTGATGGAGGCGAAGGCCTCGCTTGCCGCAGGACGCTCCCCCGCCCGCCAGAAGAGCGCCAATGCAGCGCGGCGCCGCGATGCTGAATCGTTCGGCCAATGGGCAGAGGAATGGCTCGTTAAGTACACGATGGCGGAGTCGACGCGCGACATGCGGCGATCAGTCTACGAGCGCGACCTCGCGAAACCGTTCGGTAGGCTGAAGCTCGAGGAGATTACAGCGGAGGAGTTGCGCGGGCTCTGCGACCGGATTGTTGCAAGAGGCGCACCGGCGACCGCGGTCCACGCGCGTGATATCGTCATGCTCGTGTTCCGGTATGCGCACGACCGGGGCGTAAAGTTGCCAAATCCGGCCGAAGAGGTCCGCCCGTGCAGTATCGCCAGGTTTCAACCACGCGACCGTGCGTTGAGCGAAGAGGAAATCGGGCTTCTGTTCAAGTACCTTGAAAAGGTACCGACTGGTCCGACGATCCGTCTCGGTGTGAAGCTGCTGCTGCTTACGATGTTGAGGAAGTCGGAGATGGGTGAGGGCACTTGGGACGAAGTCAATTTCACCAAGCGCGTCTGGGTTATCCCGGCTGCCCGCATGAAGCGCCGAAATCCACATAACGTGTACCTCTCGGACCAGGCCCTGGATATTCTGGTGACGCTCAAGACGTGCGCAGGAAGCTCGCGCTTCATCTTCCCTTCACGGTACGACGGCGATGAACCGATGAGCAAGGCGACCATGAACCGTGTGACGGCGGCAGTCCTAGAAATGGCGCACGCTGACGGGGTGCCGTTCGCGAACTTCACTCCACATGACTTCCGTCGAACAGCGTCGACGATGCTGCATGAGGCCGGGTTTCAGTCGGACTGGATCGAGAAGTGCCTGGCGCACGAACAGCGTGGTGTCCGTGCCGTTTATAACAAGGCTGAGTATGCCGATCAGCGGCGCCACATGATGCAGTCATGGGCAAACATGGTCGACCAGTTCATTACCCAAGCTGCTTAGTGCCAGGAGGCTGCGGCTGGACTGCCGCTGCCTGCTGCCTCGCGATCCAGGCGTCCACCTCTGCAACGTCCCACACGACGACGCGCGCGGAAATCGAGAAGCGCCTTGGGAATTCGCCGCGCTTTTCCATATCCAGAATGGCGCGCTTCGACAGGGGTACCTTCTGCAGGAGCTGCTTGCGGTTGATGACGACTCGGCCCGGGGCCGGTGCCAACGATGTCTTGGGCTGCATATGTTCATCCGACATTTCTAAACGCCTTTACGTCCAAATTATCAGTTCTCCAGGCGATATTCGTGCCTAAAGGTGAGGCCATAGTCTCGCTGATCGAGTCGCAATGCGGAAGCAGCGAAGCACCCCGGTTTCGGGGTGCTTCTAGCGCCAAGGCCGTCTGAGCTCCGGAGGCTGCACCGAAGGGAAACGGCTGCTGGTCGGAAAGTGAGGCCACTGTACGCACCCAACCGAAGAACTATGCGGGTGTGCTTTACCTCCGCACCAAGGCGGCGCGGACGGCTGTGGCATTACCCGGGACCGTGACCTCTACCCCTGCCAGGCGACAAAGGTCACGGAGATGGCCTGTAGCTGCACCGCGCACGCCGGCCCATTGTGCGCAGATGGATAGAGGGCTGGCCCGAAGGCCTGGGAGTCTTCAAAATGTGCTACTGGCAGTGCGCCGGATTTCTCCGGTCAGCCCTACCCCCGCTTGCGCGGGCACGCGGCGCCAATACGCCGCGTCGGGCCCGGTGATGCAGGAGGCCCTTCTCAACATCGTCTGCACGTTCTCGCCGCTATCCGTTTGGCCCTCCCACCGGGCCATCGGCGATACGCGAAGCTGCCGTCGTGTGCCCGCCCTCAGGGAGTCGGGATGCACGACGCACCGCCCATGGGCAGTGACGCAACGCGTTGAACGTGGATTTACACGGAATTGCTCGCTGACTGCCAGTCAGGCTGGCAGGCGCCAGGTCGGGCCTGGCGCAATCGTTCACTTGACCCGAGCGGACTTGCCGCTGACCGGTGCAATGTCATTGCCGCGACGGTCGGACCGTGCATAGCTTCTCAAGTAGCTTGCAGCTGGATTGTGAAGTGCCTGCGGTGCGGACGCACTGCAGGGCCGCCCGTCAGGCAGGCCGGCCAGCGGGACCACGCCCCGTTGGGGTGGGTGGCCGCTACTGATAACGCCTGCTTGCTCAGGCAACGCCCTGTCAGGCAGGGCTGGATTGAAAGGCGATGAAACGCCAAAGGAGGCATGCGGGTATCGGTCGCTCCGCCACTTTCGACTAGTGTCGCGAGGTGTGGTCCTCTTTGGGTTCTAGCTTCGCAAGACCGCGGCGTCCTGTCAACTGCCCCGTCCATGTTCCGAAAAGGTCTCATTTACCCCCGAATTTTTGACTCATGGCCTCATGGCTGCAGTTCTGCATAGGGAGCGCAGGCCGGTCGCGTACACCTCTGTTTCTCACCTCAGGTGTTTGGGCTAGTTATCTGACACCGCTTTGGCGTTCGAACGGAGCGCGATCGGCAGCGGAGCTCCGGCGCAGAACGTCTTCTTCCCGTCGAGAGGGTATCTCGTCAAAAGGCCTTGATGGCTTGGAACGAAGGGTGAGAGCGGGCCCCGAAAAAGTGTCATTTACCCCCAAATATTTGAATCACGGCTGCATGGCGGCAGATTCTCATAGGGAAACCAGGAACATCAGGTTTGCCTCTGTTTGTCACCCCATTGCTGGGCCGATCGTTCGCGCCTTCTGACGTCCGTACGAGAGTTATCGTCGGCGGCGCACCGTTCGACAGAACGACTTCCTCCTGACAAAAGCGCATCTTGTCAAAGACCTTGATCGCTGAGAACGGGCGACGGAGAACGGCACGCCCGCCGGATGAGACGCACGACTTTGATCTACTGTTGCCCAGATGTTGACGATCGCTAAGCTGTAGGAAACCCGACTCTGTAACGATGCCTCAACACTACAGAGGAGGCATCATGGCAGTTGACGCATACCTGCAAATCGACGGCATCAAGGGCGAATCGGCCGATAGCGGACACCAGGGCTGGATCGAGCTAACGTCGGCCCACTGGGGCGTGACGCAGCCGACGGTCAGCAGCAAGTCCACCGGTGGCGGGCACACGGCCGGACACTGCGAGCACCGCACGATGGCGCTAACCAAGCTCGCCGACATGGCCTCGCCACTCCTCATGCAACACTGCTCGATGGGCAAGACGATCCCGAAGGCCAAGCTGGAATTCATGCGCGCCGATGGCGACGGCAAACCGGTGAAGTACTACCAGGTCGAGCTGGAGAACGTGCTGGTGTCTCACATGGACCAGATCATGCGCGACGGCGGACTGGTCCAGGATGAAATCGGATTGTGTTTCTCGAAGGTCAAGTGGACTTATACCCACCAAGCGATTCGCGGCGGTACCAGTGGCAGCACTTCTGGCGGTTGGGATCTCGCGGCGAAGAAGTGCGCGTGAGGGACATGCCATGGTCGTGCCAATTCAGCCAAAGGGCGAGAAGGGCTGGTTCATGCTGCCCCAGGCGCCCGAGCAGGCGGGGTACTACGTGTACGGGAACGTTGGTGGGGTGCCGGGCACCGGACACCTGGCGCAGTACGCGCACGCGAACCTCATGTCGATGATCTTTTGGGTTGAGCGTGAGTGGCAGGCTGTCGATGACCGGAAGTTCGGCATCGGGAACATGAGCCTGGCAGATGGACGCAGGTACGAGCACAAGACCCACATGAAGGGCATCGAGATGGACTTTCGGCCGGTGCGGAAAGACAAGATGGTCGGCCAGGCTGCGCGGTGCTCATACCGGGACAGTGCGGTCTATGACCAGGCGGCCACGGTCAAATTGGTTCGGATATTCTTGCAGCACCCGATGGTGAAGCTCATCTACTTTAACGACCCCGAAGTCCGGAAGGCGTGCGGCGCACGTGTCAGGTCTTGGCCTCATCATGATGACCACCTGCATGCCGAAATCTGGGAGTGTCCATGAAGCTACGCGCGGCTTACCTTATCGGTTCACTTTTACTGCTTCCCTTAGCCAAGGGCGCCGAAAAAGAAGAGGGCCGGTTCATGGCAAAACCGTTGAAAGGCGATTATTACGTGTACGGGGGGAGCATTGGGGACAAGACTCCTCCAACGCCGAAAGACCGGAAGCTGTCGCTGATGCTTACTGGGCCGTTAGCGAAGGAGTTGTTCGACCACATCGGGCCGGATGTGAAAAACGCTTGCGGTGCCGGCCCGGACCACCGTGAGCGTAACAGAGGTGACCTGGTGTGTCTTTGGACCAAGGAGTATGGATATTCGTGCTACGTCGGCCTTGACGTCAGGACTGGAAAAAGCATGGCCGGTGTGACCTGCTGAGCATATTTCCACTGCAGTCTTGGGTTATACGCTCGGCCAGAGAGTAGAGATGTAGCCCAGTTCAGCATCCACCATAGGTTTGGTACGGGCCACGTCCACTCCAAGGAGATGGAGCTTTGATTTACGCACATCCAACAGTGCAATGACATCTTGCGGCTGTGCTTTAGCGCGCAGCGCCAACTCCATCAAGACCAAGGCTGGATCGATGCGCAATTTTTCGAGCTTCTCATCTTTGAGATATAGCTTGATGATGTACCTGACACCATTGAACTCCAGCCCAAGCTCCGGATTGACTAAGACGGTCACATCCCCAGAGGTATATTCAGCGCGTGGAGGCTCGAACCAACTAATGTCCTTTCGCCCCCACCATTTCTTGTAACCTTCGATAGCACTATGGTAGTTGCTCAGCTTTTTCGCATCTGTGATCGTTGGGAGGATGGCGTCCATCGCTCGACGATCACGACCCTTCGTATGAATCGCCACGAGGGCTGAGCGAAGGGGGCGATAATAATCAATCGCTGGGTGATAAGGCGGTCGGTTCTTGATCTGGCTAACCTTCGTTGCCTTCGGCGATCCGGCTCGTGTAATGACGTCAACAGCATCAGACAAGGTAATCTGGGGCATATCCTCTCCTCAGTAAATTTACTCGCATACCTATAAAATGTTATGGGAAAACAAAATTTCAAGGGCGCAAGTAAAGTTACCCAATCTGCATCGTTTATTCGGCGGTTTGCCCCAGGTTGTTCAAGTAGCAGGTAACAGCGTCTCGTTTGAGTTGGCGCTAAGTGCTTCTTCGAGCATATTTGCAGCGGGGTCATCGTTCTCCGCCTGGACCTCCCGTCCCCACTCACGGTACTCGACGAGGGACGGGATGCGCTCCAGCGCTCCGAGAGGCTCGATTCCCATATTCGCAAGCTGCGCGAGCAATTCAGCCAGCACTGTTTCACGCTGCAGCGACCAAGTAGAAGCGAAGCAGCGCCAGAAAATCCATCCGGCCCTTTCCAGCACGCGCTGGCGGCCCATATCGGCCGCCCACCTGTCCGGCCCGTGGAACTCGTCACCGTCAAGCTCAATCGCCAGGCGCCGATCGTCAGCGCCCTCGACCACTATGTCGATCCGATAGCCCGCAGCCGGCACTTGGGGAATGACACGGTAACCCCGGTTGAACAGCTCGTTGTAGACGTCGCGTTCGAACCCCGACTCGCACAGGTCGATCAGACTGCTCGCTTCGTCGTTGCTCTCAAGAGGCTTGGCGAAATGTTCGACCAGCGTGCGTCGCAGGTCGAGCGTGGACAGTTCTTCCAGTCTGACCGAGCGCACTAGGTACATGCGGTCGCGCGCACGCGATGCGGCCACATTGAAACGCTGGTCGTACTGCAGGCCGGACAGGGCGTGATGGTTCCTGCTGTCGGCAACCATGCTCAGGAAAACGATGTCCCGCTCGCTGCCCTGGAAGATGCGTGCGTCGCCGCAGGCAAAGTTGCGCCGGGCGAGCTCCGCCGCGTCACAGCGGGAACGTACCAGCTTGTCGATCCATTGGGCCTGCTCTGGACCGAGCAGGGATACCACGCCGAGCGTGCGATCACGCATGGCCGGGTCGCGGATGATCGTTTCGATTTCGGCTGCGATGAACTCGGCTTCGGGCGGATTCTGGGACTTTGCCGTCCGGTAGCCGTTGGCGACGAATATGTCGACGAGCGGCGGGTCGAGCCGCTCGGAGGCTTTCGGAATGCGCAGCGGCTGGATGAAGTCCTTGTAGAACACCCGGTTGCTGTAGGCGATGATCGGCTGCACACAGCGGAAATGCTCGCGCAGCATGACCCGCGACGCGGCGAACACCGAGGACGCGATGTCATACAGCGACATGTCTGCGGTGAGCACGGCCTCGAACGGTTGGCCGGCCAGGAAGCGCCGACGCAGGTCGACGATCTTGGCCGCGGAGACAAAGCCAGCGCTAGGGGAAACCTGCTTGTCGTCGCCCACGACAAGAATCTGCTTACCACGTAATATCGCGGGCAGGGCCCACAAGTCAGATTGACTGGCCTCGTCAACGATAACCAAGTCGAAGGCCCCGAGCTTCGCCGGCAGTGATTCTGAAACGCGGGCATGGCTCATGATCCAGCAGGGTACAGCTGCCTGTGCTTCAACCATGGCGCTTTGGGCGTCCCGGCGATAGCGGGCGGCATTTACACCGGTGCCCTGGCCAATCCTACGCATTGCGATACGGTAGTTTTCGAGCGCGGTCAGGACATTTTGGCCAGCTTGGCGGCGGGTTGCAAGCCAAGCCGACCTCGACACCAAATCCTCGTAGAGACGGGCGAGTCCTTTCTCGAGGTCGCGCCGGCGTGCCGCCAGCGTACGCATTTCGTCGCGGTCGTCGATAGTGTCGAGGTGGGTCTTTAGACGCGCCCAAGTCCAGGCATCGCGCCAGCGCACTGGGAAAACCGCATCGTCACCGGTGCCGTCGACCGGCACTGAAAGCACGCGTAACGCCAGCTGCGCAGCGCCGTGGCGTGCGATGTCGCCGGCCAGTTGGCGCACGGTGGTAAGGACAGACGCGAGCGACTCGACGCGCCGGATCTCGGCAAGGATGTCGGCATAGTCGGTCACGATCCTTTCGGCGGGCAGGTCCGCCGTGCCCAGCGCATGTTCGACCAGGCCGCGAAGCTGTTCCGAGACCGGACCGGTCGTGCCCGCAAGCTGTTCTCGGAGGGCGGCCAGGCTCGTCATTGCCTCTGCCAACTCGGCGCGCGTGAGATGACGGCGCAGGTGTTCGCGCACACGGGCCAGGTCGGCGTGCCGTCCCAGCAGGTCGCTCTGCGGCACCCGGACGAAAACCTGTTCGGCCAGGCTTGGCAGCAAGAGGTCGTGCGTTGTGGCGAGGGTGTGAGCGCGCCGTGCAGCAAGCGCGATTTGTTCGACCGCTCGCAGTTGCCCGACGTCCGGTTGCAGCAGGGGCAGGGAGAGCAGTTCGGCAAACGCATTCCAGCGCACCACGAAGGAAAGCAGGCGCGTGTGCAAGGCCGCGAAGCGCTGCACATGCGCCCAGTCTTCGTTCGAGCTTGGTGCGAGGCCGGCAACGCGGATGGCGCTGATGTGCGGCTTGACGTCGCCAACGCCGAAGGCCAGGAAGCCGAACGGCTTGCCGGACTCTGCACCGCGCGCGATGGCTTCGAGCGCCTTGGGATGCTCCAGTGCTTCACGCGGCGCTGTTACCGGTCGTTGCATGAACTCCGACCGGGCCTGCAGGAGCGCGTCCATCTCCGAGAACAGCGCCTCCAGGGAGCCACGCTCGGTAGCGAAATCGGCACGCCGGCATTTCTCGCGCAGGGAGAAGACCCATTCATGTCCCGATTCCTCGAGTTCTCGCACCAGTGCGGCTGCCAGCTCCAGCGACGCAAGCAGCTGGCGGGCATGTCCGAGCACTTCTGGTGTGGTGGCGCGCAGCGGGAGCAGCACGCCGGCCGCCTCGTCGCGCTCGATGTCGCGCACCGTCTGGAGCACTTCGTGCAGGCGCCCGATTTCGGCAGGCTGGAGCAGGGCGTTGGACGCTGGGACCTTGGCTCGGCAGTAGACAAGGTCACTGCCGAGCCGGCGGCGCGCGTCTCGCAGCTGCATGCCAGCCTCATCGCCGAATGGCGGCGCATGTTCCGCGGCCAGCGACAGCTGGTCGTCGAACCAGCCGAACTGCTCGTGTCCGTGGATCACCAGCTCGGCCATCTTCTGTGCACGCATAGGCACGCCGTCGACGTCGATCTCGCTCAGATGCGCGCGGGCGATATCGTCGATACGGGTATCGATCCGCGCCATCTCTTCATGCGCGCGGTCGAGTGCGACGCGGCAGGTGGCAATGGCTTCTTCCTCCATCTGCGGATTCAGATGAGTGAGGGTGTGGATGATTGCTTCGATCGATGCCTGGAACTGGCGCATGCCTTCCTTGTCGCCAGAGAGCAGCGCTACGCTCAAAGGACGGATCGATTCCGGAATCTTCTCCTGGAGTACCTTCAGGGCTGGTTCGCCCTTGGATGTGACGAGGATCCGCTTCCCCAATGCCAGGTAGTGGCTGATGATATTAGCGATCGTATGGGTCTTGCCGGTGCCGGGCGGGCCTTGAACCGCGACGCCTGGGGAGCGCGCGAGCTGCTGCACGATCGTCTCCTGCTCGCGGTTGTAGGGTAACGGGAAAAAGAGTTCGCGTGGTTCACCGCGGGTAGCCGCGCGGCCGGACAAGCCACGGAAGGCGATTGGTTCGTGCTCGATCACGGCCTCGCCTGGAGGAGTGACGATGCTGATCGGGCCGTCAGGAATCACGTCGCCGCCACTGACGCGCTCCTTCAGACGCGAGATGTCGTCGATCAGGAAATGGCTGGCGCGTGGGCGGGTGAATACGACCCACTGGTTCGTCACCACCAGCTCGTCGCCGGCGACCGGTGCGCTGGCGGCCTCACAGTCATAACGGGCCGACGCCGCGAGATTGCCTGCGACCAGGCTCAGGATCGGTTCGACTGTTGTCGGGTCGAAGGGCGAGACGGCCATGTCCGGTCGTTCACGCAACAGGGTGCGGGCAGCGCGCTCGACATCACCCACACCGGGCACGGCGCAGGCAGCAAAGGCGTCGAATTCCAGGCGCGGCGCGATCTGCCGCGGACGCACGGCGATGGCGTGGCTGGCGCTATCGATCGCGAGCTCCACGGCCTGAGTGATCAAGGGGTAGTGGAAGTCGGCGGATGCCGGCGCGCCAGACTGGTTGGTGCCCGCAATACGCCATGACGACACACCCATGCCCCAGACCAGTTCGGTCGGTCGCACCGCCTCTTCGGATTCCAGCCGCGTCTTCAGCGCAAACAGGTCCGCGTAAAGGACCATCACCTGGCGCCGCGGTCTTTCACGCACGGACCAATCATTCCACTGCTGTGTGTAAACGGACAGCAGGCGACTAACCCGTGCTCGGCGTTGCTCGTCGCGTTGCTCGGCTTCTTCTTCGCCTACGACGAGAGCGTCCTGGTTCCGTGCGCTCGCCAGTGCCGCCTCCTTCACGGCTGGCGGGCGGGCTGCGGGGTCGTCGCTGATCGTTAGGAACGGAGCAAGGTCGGGCTCGGGAAGGGCGGGAGCGCGCGTCGTCTCGAGGCGATGTACCCGCAGCCAAATGGGATCTCCTTCAGTTTCTACGTTGAAGTCGACCCAGGGCAGGGCCTCCAGATCAGCGTAGGTCTTCTTGAACTCGGTAGCCTTCGACAATGTAAAAGCTGCAGGATCGACGTCTTTGGCTTGCTCGACTAGGTAGTCGAGCAGCCCGCTCATGAGCTGGGCAGGGGATTGCATATTTGGTTCGCGGATGGGCGGTAGGGTAGGTGGTGGTTCAGCGTTACGGAGGCGTGCGTCGCCGCGGACTATATGTTCTCAGCAGTTGGTGCTTATTGGCATTGATTTCCGCAAGGTAGCGTTATATTAAACCCTTCTAAACGCTACAGTGGTTTTACTGTTGTGCTTTAGCTATTTGGCGTGCCACCATGTGTTCCGCTGTGCCGGCGACAGCATGGTCGGGCGATACCTCTGCGAATCAGCAGGTTGCTTCCTAAGTGTGAATATTGGTGATCTTTCTTGCAAGTTCTCGGGATTATCATGTTCAGCTACACAACGACAAAGCGCATCTGCGCAGCACCTCAACGTGAACCCTGCTCTTGAAATTCCCGTCATTACGGGACCAGATCTCTTCAATATTGAGGTTGCTGAATGCGATAGTTACCTCCAGAGCTTCAGTAAAGTGTGCGGTCCAGACCATACGGACGCGGTCGATATGGTCGTTCAAGCGCATCTCACACTTGAAGACATGCATCCGCTCGACGACTCGGCCGTTGCCATCTCCGTAAGTGGTCATTTGATCGGCTACCTTCCTCGTCCTACTGCCGTGGAGTTCCGAAAAGCTATCAAGGTGGGTGATCTGAACGAGTACAAAGTATTCGAGTGCCGAGCCCGGATTCGTGGTGTCGGGCATGGTGCTCGTAACTGCCAGCCTTCATACGCCGCCTGGCTCGACCTACCGGAGGATGACGATTGCCAGCCGCCCTCTGCGATAAAGCCAACTCCGGTCGATGAATCGCTCATCAGGGTCTATCGTCACGTCGCCATAGCAGACCGACAGATTGATGAGCTGATCGGCATCGTCAAGGGCGTGATGGCCGACGGCATGATAACTCAAGGCGAAGTCGAGTTTTTACTCAATTGGATGGAGACCAACCGCCAAGCAGCAAACCTCTGGCCAGCCAAAGCCTTGTATCCGCGTCTTGCCAAGGTAGCTGCTAAAGGGTTCATGACGTTGCATGAAGAAGGCGAGATGTTGCGTCTCCTAATGAAGACGGTTGGTGGAAACACTGCACCGCAAGCTGGGTTTGCTAGCAACAGTTCGAAGCTGCCCTTGACCGAGCCGCCTGCGCCGCTGTCGTTCGAAGGGCGCGCCTTCTGCTTTACTGGGGCATTCCACTCGGGGACGCGGGAGTGGTGTCACTCGCAGGTGATGAATCGTGGCGGTCGCAGTATTGGCAACATCACCAAGAAGCTCGACTTCCTCGTGATTGGGGATATCGGGAACGAGTCGTGGGCTCACTCGACACATGGGCGGAAGATCGAAAAGGCCGTTGAGTACAACTCGGCTGGCTGTCAGATCGCTATCGTCAGTGAAGAGCACTGGTATTCGCATCTATAACGGATTGCCATGCAAAGGTCCTAATACTGAACGTCGCGGCATTGAGGTCGTTTAAGGTTAGACGTGGTGAGGTCGACTGAATGTTTTACGAATGGATAGATGGCGAATACAGACAGCCGCAGCGGACTGGTGAGCGCACGGTTTGTAGGTGCTGTACGGGAGAATTATTTGCCGTTGTACCACATGACAATCGGCCACACTGGAGGCACAAGGCAGGTGATTGCGATCCTTGGAGTGAGCCGGAGGGTGAGTGGCACCTCGGCTGGAAGGAGCGATTTCCATTGCTATCCCGTGAGGTGCCGATGGTCGATACGTTGACACAAGAGCGGCACCGCGCAGATGTCTTTCATCAACTGCCAGGTCATCAGGGGACCATTGTTGAACTGCAGCATTCACAGATATCCGAAAAAGAGCGCAATCAGCGTGAGATTTTTTACTCTGTTAGAGGACGAATGTTCTGGCTCGTGCATCTTCACGATGAGAATAACTTTAATGGAACGTCTTTTCGCCTTTCATAGGATACAAACAATCTAGTTATGTTTGCTGGAAAGCCTTTTTACATCATGAAATGGTATGGGCGAAGTAAGCAGTTTATCGAAAAATGGAAGAGGTCGCGCGCACACGTTTTTTTCGATTATCGTGGAATGATTTTTTATTTGGCCACGATGCTGAGTTGTTCAGAAATTGTCCGGTCACTTGGAAAAGGACAGTACGCCCTTGCTCATCTAACGCAAGAAGAGTTTCTAAAGTCTGTCGGCATTGAATAGCACAATTCGTTTACAAAGGTGCGTACGGCTTGTCGCAATCGTTTATGCGTTATGAACAACGAGTGGATACAATATTCCGAGCATCCTCCTTATTAGGAATCTCCCCTGAGGCGTATTTGTTAGGCAAATAGGTCGCCCTCCCCTTCCATCGTGAATACTCGTTGATGATGGCGGTGATATTGCTCTACGCCATAACGACGCAACCGTTCCAGCCAGTCTTCGGCCACAGTACGTGCGAAGCCGAGCTCGATCGCTGCTTCGCGTAGTAATGCATACTCGGTACGCAGGGTAGTGGGCATGATGCCGGGGTCGTCGGTGTTCACCAGCACGCGGATAGGGCCGCTACGCAGGCCATATCGGTTGTGTCGGCCGCCGCAAGCCAGAGTGGATTCGTCAGGAGGACACCACCGGAAGATTGGATGCTCGCTGTGCTTGCTAATCCGGGAAAGATATACATTCGAGCTCGGGTTTGTCTCGATGATCAAGCCCTTGCGGTCGTATTCGTGCAGCAGATAATCCTGGAGAGCGTGCATAAAACGCAGCTCTTCTGGGCTATCGCTGTCGTACAGCAGCGCCTCATTCGACTCTTCATGCGCATGATCGAGTTCGTTATGGCAGCGATCGTTATGCTGCACACGCACCACAACCAGAAATGGAGAGGAATTGCCGAGAGCCAGTTGTTGATGTCGCCGCAAGTACAGGGCCTCCGGAGTCCAGCCGGCGGCATCTACGGTAGCCTGCTGCAGGCGAACGAGATCTGGCACGGAACATCTCTCTTTGGCCGCTAGTACCGGGTTTCCGTCGATCTTGCTCAGCTGGTAATGGCAATTACGGCGCAACAACCAGGCCTGGAACAGCAATTCCGGAGTGATGCGCTCGTCGGGCTGACTTACCCATTGACGCAGTTTCTGGCGAGCCTCGGCCTTGTCGGCAAGGGCAAAGCTGGTCGGTGAGGATGTCGTTCGCGGAGATGTGTCGATGCCCGGAACGTGCAGCCAAGCGCCATAACGTCTAATACGCCGGATGCGCCGCTCCAGCAAGGGCAGAACCTGCCCCGCCAGCGGTAGCCGCGGGCTGAGCAGGCTCGCGTGGTGCCAAGCCCAGACGAGATTGTCCAGATGCTCGTCCACGGGCAGCACCATGTCACCGTGACGCCCCGCCCAGTGCTTGGGCTTGATGCCTAACGCTAGTGCGTGGCCGAGACGGTCTCCGTCGCGCATCTCACAAAAGCGTACGGTCTCGTCCACGTGCCGCAGGCCCGAGAGCGGGTGCGCGTAATCTTCGCCGGCATGAATGCTCAGATGAAAGCCACTGCGAATTTGCGCGTCCGAACGATTTGTTTCCAACCCCGAGCGTAGCCAGCGCAGTAGCGGAGCGAACCACTCAATTCGCAAATCATTTTCATTGCCGGCCACATCCAAGCCACGCAACCAGCGAGCTGGCTCGAAGCGAAAGTGTGGACTTAGCCGTCCGCCTAGAAACTCGGGTCGATTCCAGCCGGCGGTATACCGTAAGCTTCTCTGCAGATTTTCGGCATGCTCCCAAAGCCTAGCAATGTCCGGGGCGTGCCGCTGGCCATCCTTACCATCTCTTGTCGAACGGGAGAAGTGGGCGCAAAACTGCCATTGTTCCAGAGCACGTAAGTAGCCCAGCTCCGCTGCACTCAGTGGCCTAGTTGTCGCCACTATGAGCGGTTGCTGGGCCGGCAGCGGCTGCCCCAGAGTGCGGCCAAGCTGCAGGGCGAGGTCCGCCACACCTTTGGGCTCGAAAAAGCCTGGAGCACCTTTGGCCTCAAGCAGATCGTTTGGACTGGCCAGTAAGTGACGCAAGTTTGGAAGGCGAGCGTATCGGTTTGATACGGATCTGCGCAGGCCGTTGGCGAAATAATCCTGTGTAAAGCGGCTAAGCCCCAGATTGTCCATGATCAGCAGGCGGCGTAGCTGCATGGTTTCGGTAAGTAAATACAATATTGCCACGCGTAGCAGCGGCGGTGTTCCCTGCTGGCGATAGCGCATCAGCAGAAACACCAGCAGCCATAACCAGCAATGTGCCAGTCCCCCAGGCCCTTGCGCACGCCGCGCAAGCTCGGCCAGTATCCATTCCGGGGAACCTTCTACCGCGTACGCATGATGTTGCATGAGCAAATTCCAGTCCGGCAGCGAATCACGTTTTCCCGAAAGCTGCGGTTCGTCGCGGCATGCCTGGTGAAGGCGTGTTTGCCAGTTGAGGTTTTGCGTACCAGCGTGTACGTCACTGTGTGCGGGAGCCCACTCAAACAATTCGTACAGTATTCGCCGCAGCCGTAGCAGCACCGTGTGTTCCTTTTTGCTGGTCTCCAACGCGCCTAACAATTGCCCGCCTAAAATCAGTCCAGCCGCGCTCACGCCGCCCAGGTGTACATGACCCTCTGCATACGGCAGGGCTGGGTTTGGCAGCGGGGCAAACAGTGGCATCTGGTGGTCGAGCACGCGGCGAATGGCATCGCCGCCGGGTGCCGGCAAATCATCTAACCAGCCGCTGAAATGCCAGGCCGCCAGCAGTGTCGGATCCAGGTCAACGGCCAGTCGGGTGTAAGCCTGCACCTGCGTATCACGATAGTGCAGGTAATCACCGTGACGTACCATCAGGCTGTTGGACAGCTTTTCTAATAGAGGCAACTCGCCGCCGACGAATAATGTCTCTTGAGTTAACGTATCGATCAGCCGACGCAGGTCATCTCGACGAAATCGGCGTGGCCGGTCCTTCTCCATATCGCGAAGAAGGGCTTCGCGGCAATTCGTATGAAGCAAGGCCAGTGGATCGGGTGACCAATTGCCAAAGCCTTCTTCACGTAAAAAGTCCAGCAAGGAACTCGTCAGCCCTGCGCTGGAAAAACATTGCCCGCCAACTAATTCGAGAAGGGAGCGTTCAAGCATCAGGGTTCCTGCGGCGGGCTATTAGAGACTTTGGCATAAGCCTGTTCCAAGCGTCGCAGCGTCTCTGTTTCCGCATATTGTTCATGCATCTCGCTGAGAATACGCGAGAGTTGCTCTGAAGTCTGCTGCATGAGTCGGTCTTCCAAAGTTCCGGACGAGATATTCTCTTTGCGATATCTAATTCCCAGTAATTCGCGCAGCCGCCGATTGGCTTGTTCTTCAACCGTATGCGTTGCAGAGGTTTCTGGTGCAGTCGGCGTCGCTTCATCAGCCAACGTCCCGGCGAGGCCCGCTGCTTGACTATCCTCCAGCGCATTTCTCAGCCATCCCAAGAGCGGATGATTGCCCAGGTAATAGGTCGCTGCCCTCATCGCAATGCCGTAGTAGGCGACATCGCTATCGGCATTCGCCCCCTGCGGGAAGAAGGGTAAAATATTTTGGCGGAACAACGGATTTTGCTCGAAGGCGTTAGTCGTGCGCAAATTGACTGTTGAAATGCTTGCCGGCAAGCCGAATATTGGCCCTTTTTCAAAGCTGCCAAATGCTGACCAAATGCTATAAAAGCCGTGCAGGCCAGTCTGGAAGACCATTTGGACGTAGTCTTCCGGCCTCTCAATCCGCTGGTTGCGATTAAAAATCTGAGCTTGATTGAATATTTTGTTGAATACGTTGTAGACCAGCCATGGTGAGAAGCGTACCTGCCGTATCTGATGAACGTTTCGCCAGTTCTGAATTTCCTGGACCAGAATATCGATTGCATCCACAGGCAATTGAGTCAGGTCCGTATCTGCTGCCGCTGGGTCATCTTCATATGCATTGATTACTGAGTTCTGGGTTTTGGTCGGAGCCAAAATGCTAGTGGAATGGAATGGCGCGCGGTTGAGAAGGTTTGCTAAATCCTGCGTTGACACGTCACGTACTAGGCTAGCGACGAGAAGCTCGAACATCCGGCCGATATTGACTTTAGTAGCACGTCCGGACTCGCTATAATAGTTGTCATGGGTTAGCAGTCGTAGCAATAACTGTTTCTGCGGACTTGAGGTAAGCTCGCTGTTATTCCAACCGAGTCTGCCCCAGCGCCCACTCTCCGGCAGTGGGTAGGGTAGCATTACTTTTCGTTTTTCGATTTGATCCAGCCAGTAGCCAGGTAGTTGCCTGGCTAACGCTCCACTCCAGCTTGCCAGCGAATCAGGTTTCGTAAAGCCGTCATAAGTAGCATCGGAATGGCGTAGTGGTTGGAACAAGGCGGTAGCTAGGATGCTGTGGCCGGACGAGGTTGCGCCATACCAGTGTTGTATCGCTTCAAGAACTAGGCAGGTTGGGCCCGCCTCTCGCTCGCTACCGAATTGTTCGCGTAGGCGTTCGCTCAACAGGACTAGCTCTTCTCGACCATTTTGCCTGTCGCTTCTATCACTGGGTCTCGCTGCGAGCTCTCGAACCGCGTCAGCAAAAGCCTTGTACACTGGCCTGAAGTCGCGGTCTTTGGCCAGTTCAGCATTGGCGTAGTCGGTCTCAAAGCGGGCTACGAGTTCGTTCCCGATATCGGGGGCCAATTGTCCGGCACGCTTGGCTGCCAGAGCATTCTTCGCCTCCCGCAATCCATCTGGCATCATTTCCAATAGCCCGTCCTCACCGCAACGCCGTATCAGCTGGGTGAGCGCACGGATTGAAGAGATGGGGAGCGCTAGCCTGCTGTTCTCCAACGCATTGACAGGACCAGCAATAATACCTTCCAGCCATGCATGGAACGCACCAAGCGAGCCGATTGCTCGATCTGTGGGGGCGCCGGTGGGGCTGCGCAACTCAATCGAGAAATCGTTCAGGTATTCAGCGATATCGGGCATGCGCATGCGGTTGGGTACCGGAAGAATCTTGCGCTGGTACTCGGTTGCCAGCGTAGTTGCCAGCTCATACGCTTGGTCCTCTTTATAATGCGGCGTAGGTTTGGCGATTTTTCCGTAGAACTCCCGCCAGATCACCTCGTTGTACAACTTGAGATCGCCGCTTATCACTGGCAGCACCAGCGGGGTATTTAAATAGCGGCGCAGGATTTCAAGATTTTCATAAGCCCGATCAAGTGCGGTGTCGACGTCATCGATGGTAAGCACCAGCAAATCCTTGCCCAGCAGCGTTAACACGCTGCGGAAAAATGCGTGGACCTTACCGTTGAGCTGTCGGTTGCCGATAAAACTGCGCAGCTTGTCCAGCCCACGCTCTTCTTTCTGTGCATCGACGCTTTCAAGTCCGTGTGCTAACTCTTCTAGAGCCCGAAGCATCGCACGGTAATCCGGCTCGTTATGCTGGGCATATTGCACCTGATGATCGCTGAGCACTGCCGCCACGATTACGTGCAAAAAGAGGTCGTCGTGCTCTTCCAGAAGGGTCGGGTCCACCGGTTTCAGGATGTGTACACGCTTGAGCAGATCCTGGTTTTGCAATGCTCGGCCGTCTATGCTATCCGATAACACCTGCTTCGGATCGTAATGCGCATTCGCCTTTTCTTTGAGATAAGCTGGAAGGTTAACCAATACTGTTGACTTGCCGCTGCCGCGGGCGCCGTCGATCAACACGGCATTATGGGTTCGCAGGCTGTCGAAATCGTGGCTCGGGTCCTTAAGTGCTCTACTTGCTTTCTGTTGTGACTCAAGGATGAGGGTATATAAGCGGTCGTAGACATCACGGGCCAGCAGAGTGTTCGGGTCGGACAGGCTGGCGGTTTCCTGCTGAGTCGTGCTGATGTAGAGCTTGGCGTTGGCGATCAAGGAGTACTCACAGGTGAGGGATTTGCTAAGAACTTCTGGTTGTTGTGCTAGCGCAATCTTGCCATGACTCGTGCATCTATGGCAATCGGTCGCGTTAAATCGCCATGTGGACTTCTCCGACTCCAGTAGACATTCCTGGTCTATGATCGGGGTATAGAAGGAGTGGATGAGCACGCAGCGTTATACGTCGGAATTTAAGGAAAAAGCAGTGCGGGAGAGTTCATTGAGCGGGGCTATGCGGTACCCGAGGTAGTGGCCCGGCTTGGAATGTCAGCCCATAGCCTGTACAAGTGGGTCAAGGTGGTTGCCCCGACCAAAGCCGAGAAGCAAAGCGCTGAGCTGGTCGAGGCCAAGAGTGAGATCCTGCGCTTGCGCGCCAGATCCGCCGTCTGGAAGAGGAGCCCGATTTGATAAAAGAGCCGCGAAGTACTTTGCCAACCGTCAGGGGTTTGTCAAGACATGGTACAGCGAATGGCATGGCTGAGGCGGCTCTATCAAAATCGTCGAATCTTCAGTAACTTGCACGACTTATTGACGTTCGAGTGGGAATAATCGGAGTTCCGCAGGCACACCCAAGGTAATGCAAGGCCCCTGATTCCAGGGGCCTTTTTTCTAAATTCACCGTACCCATGCTTCCAGCCAAGCCATCGGCTTAGAAGGGGGGCGACGTGTTCGAGCTACAACACACGCATCTGGACAGGTTCTACGGCCGTGTTCTCTTTGCTGCACTGAAGCATGCTTTCATTCGGTCCGTGCCACCCCATGCCTCGAACAGCGGCCGCGCCGCGGCGGCAATTCCGTCAGCCGAGAAATATGGGTCTTTCACGTTGCGTGTGCCCGGAAAAATGAGAACCGCCGTCGGTGGCGTCACCCAGGAATCCTTTCTGGTAAAGGGCGCTTTTCCGCGGACCTCTCTATAGTTGACCGGCTCGTTCTTATTCAGCAGTTTTCCATTCAGGGCGAGCGAGCCCTCTCCGAGCTCATCGACGGGGCCTACGTCTCCAATGACGGCAAAGACAGGCTCTCCCCGATCCGGCAGCATCGCGACGGCCAGATCGCCAACCCTGGCGTGATGGGAACGAAACCCGATCGATCGTCTCGGAATCACAAGTGCGGGTACTTGAAGCGAATCAACATAACTCCCAAGATCACAGACATCCGTCACGTTGGGCTTTCTAAGCGCGGTGGCCGACACCAGATACCCGTCGACTTCGGGGCATGGTTTGCCGTGCTTCAAGGGGATGATTTCTGGTGAAATGCGTGTCTGCTTAAGCCCACTAGCCGGCCACCCTTCACGGGCCACCCTCTGGGTCAATTTCCGCCTGGCGGTGAGGCCAGCATCGTCCAGTCCCGCGCAGTGATCGCTCATCGCATTGCAGAGGTTGTTCAAGGCCGTCTCCTTGCCCCAGAAGTCCGAAACGCTATACGACCGCCTGGTCCCGTCAGTGTTGACCTGCAGGCTATCTTGGAAGAAAAGTGCGGTGTTTCCCCTATCTTTAAGGACTGGGGTCTTCCCACCTCGGACACGCTTATCTTGTTGCCAGAAGGCGAGGCTCATGTCGCAAGAAACTTGGGCAAGCAAGTCGCTTGAGTAAGCCAGGAGTATTACGATAACGGCGGGCATCAGCCCCAATCGATGTTTCGTCATGACATCCTCTTCAGCATGCAAAATCGTACGGGAGATCCTCGCCGGACCTCTAGCGGCGCGGTCTCGTTAAAGGCGCGCCCGGCCTCATTGGGTCTCATCAACCCATCGGAATCCGGGCTATCCGTCGAGAAGAACGTAGGGGATCGTCGCGCGCCTGAATCCGACGACGCCGAAATACCGTTTTGCCTGGTCGACCACAAGGTTTATGAAACTGTCCCATTGCAGTGGGTGGATCGTCTGACAGCCCAGACTCGACGTGCTGGAGAACTCACCGCGATGGATGTTGATCCCGAAGTAGCCCTTGTCTTCGTAATTGGGCTCGCCATCACGGACAACCGTCACGGGGCCGCAGGTTTGACACAGGGCTGTGTACTTGCCCCGGTGGAGCGCGATGCGGTGGGCATAGTACACATCGGGTTTGAGCGAAGCCATGCCTTTCCGGCTGCCTTTGCCCGTGCCTTTCCGAATTCGGGAAGGGTCGGTGTTGCCGTTGTAAGCGACGGTGGCTTCCGGCGTGTCGACGAATAGCGCGTCGTCGTAGATGCCACGATCGTTTAGTCCAGGTACTCCCATCGTATTCGCATAGTACCCGCGGATGCCGACGATAACGATCGGATGGCGCTGGCGGTCGATATTGAATGGGTGAATTTTCGCGCGCAGCGCCGTGCTGCTGAGGCGAGGGCGCGATGAGGGAAGTGAGAGGCTTGTCATGGAGTGCCCTCGTCAAGAACCGTCTTGGGTCGACCTTCTCGCGACGCAGCGCAGAGACGGATTGGCCAATCCTACCCCTTTCGCCCAGAGACAATCTAACTGAATCCCACAACGTGTAGATAAACCAACAGGCTGCCGGGCGAGCTCGGTGCCGGCTCCTCGCGCCACAAATCCGGATCGGTTTGTTTACGATCGCAGCGTTGCCTCATGGCTGCTGGAGAAAGTCGCGTATACTCAAAGGTTTGGCGCAGGCGCTAATCCAACGACCAGCGTGACATGACGCAAGGGGGCCCTCCGAGCGCTGATCCCGCAGCGCTTTCTGGTCGTTTTCACTTGCCGTGTAGCCGCTCGCACATCATCGAGGTGCGGCTACTCCGCACTCAGCAATAAACTTGGAACATTTTCATGGAAATCAAAGTCAACTTCCTCGACAAGCTGCGGCTCGAGGCCAAATTCGACGACTTCACGGTGATCGCCGACCAGCCCATCCGCTACAAGGGTGACGGCTCGGCCCCTGGTCCCTTCGATTACTTCCTGGCCTCGTCGGCCCTGTGCGCGGCCTACTTCGTGAAGTTGTACTGCGACACCCGCAACATCCCAACCGAGAACATACGCCTGTCGCAAAACAATATCGTCGACCCGGAGAACCGCTACAAGCAGATCTTCAAGATCCAGGTCGAGTTGCCGACCGATATCTCCGACAAGGACCGCCAGGGCATCCTGCGCTCGATCGAGCGCTGCACCGTGAAGAAAGTGGTGCAGACCGGGCCGGAGTTCGTGATCGAGGAGGTGGAGAACCTGGATGCCGACGCCCAGGCCCTGCTGACCCTGCGTCCCGACGCCGCGGCGGCCACCTACATCCCGGGCAAGGACCTGCCCCTCGAGCAGACCATCGCCAACATGTCCGGGATGCTGGCAAGCTGGGGCATCAAGATCGAGATCGCGTCCTGGCGCAACATCGTGCCGAACGTGTGGTCGCTGCACATCCGCGACGCGCATTCGCCGATGTGCTTCACCAACGGCAAGGGTGCGACGAAGGAAAGCGCGCTCGCGTCGGCCCTGGGCGAATACATCGAGCGCCTGAACTGCAACCACTTCTACGCCGGGGCGTTCTGGGGCGAAGACATCGCCAAGGCGGACTTCGTCCACTATCCGAACGAGCGCTGGTTCAAGGCCGGCCCGGACGACGCGCTGCCGGCTGAAATCCTCGACGAGTACTGCCGCGAGATCTACGACCCCGAGGGGGAACTGCGCGGCTCGAATCTGGTCGATACCAACTCCGGCAACGTGGAGAGGGGCATCTGTTCGCTGCCCTTCGTCCGCCATTCGGATGGCGAGGTGGTCTATTTTCCGTCCAACCTGATCGAGAACCTCTACGCGAGCAATGGCATGAGCGCCGGCAACACGCTGGCGGAGGCGCAGGTCCAGTGCCTGTCGGAGATCTTCGAGCGGGCGGTCAAGCGCGAGATCCTCGAAGGCGAACTGGCCCTGCCCGACGTGCCGCAGGATGTGCTGGCCAAGTACCCCGGCATCCTGGCCGGCATCCAGGCGCTGGAGGAGCAGGGCTTCCCGGTGCTGGTCAAGGACGCTTCGCTGGGCGGGAACTACCCCGTCATGTGCGTCACCCTGATGAACCCGCGCACCGGGGGCGTGTTCGCCTCCTTCGGCGCGCACCCGAGCTTCGAGGTGGCGCTCGAGCGCAGTCTGACCGAACTGCTGCAGGGACGCAGCTTCGAAGGCCTGAACGACCTGCCGCCCCCAACCTTCGTCAGCAACGCCGTCACCGAACCGTACAACTTCGTCGAGCACTTCATCGATTCCAGCGGTGTCGTGTCCTGGCGCTTCTTCAGCGCGAAGTCGGATTTCGATTTCGTCGAGTGGGACTTTTCCTCGCAGGGCAAGGACTCGAATGCCGAGGAAGCCGCGACCCTGCTCGGTATCCTCGAAGAGATGGACAAGGAGGTGTACATGGCGGTGTACGACCAGCTTGGCGCCGTGGCTTGCCGCATCCTGGTGCCGGGCTATTCCGAGGTCTATCCGGTGGAAGACCTGGTATGGGACAACACCAACAAGTCGCTGCTGTTCCGCGAGGACATCCTGAACCTGCACCGACTGGACGACGCCAGCCTGGCTGCCTTGCTCGATCGCCTGGAAAACAACGAGTTGGACGAGTATTCGGACATCGCCACCCTGATCGGCATCGAGTTCGACGAGAACACGGATTGGGGCCAGTTGACGGTCCTCGAGCTGAGGCTGCTGATCAACCTGGCCTTGAAGCGCTTCGAGGAAGCGCACGAACTGGTTGGCGCCTTCCTGCAGTACAACGACAACACCGTCGAGCGCCGGCTGTTCTACCAGGCCTTGAACGTGGTGCTGGACGTGACGCTCGACGATGAACTGGAACTGGACGACTACGTCGTCAATTTCCGCCGCATGTTCGGCGACGCGCGCATGGACGCGGCCCTCGGCTCGGTGGACGGCAGCGTGCGCTTCTTCGGCCTGACGCCGACCAGCACGAAGCTCGAAGGCCTGGACAGGCACCACCGCCTGATCGACAGCTACAGGAAGCTGCACAAGGCGCGGGCGAACGCCGCGATCCGCTCCGTGCAGGGATAAAGGCGCGGCGTCAGGAACCGATCCCCGCTTCGATCAAAAGTCCGCCGTGCGCGCCACGGCGGACTTTTTTATTTCGAAAATGGTATCGGTCGGCGGAAAAAAGTGATTGGATGGCATTGCCCGTGGTGCTTATCATCGTGCGGCAGGGGCTGGAAGGCGAGGGTGCTCGCGTCCATCCGGCGCCTGGTCAAACCTCATGAAAGGATCCACGCGATGATGGCAGCCTGCCGCCCCGTACTCCTGCTTTCGCTCGCACTGGTCGTCCCGGACCTGAGCGCATCGTCCGGGTTCGCCAACCCGCTGGTGCTGCAGCGGGCGGATCCGCACGTGACCCTGCACACCGACGGCTATTACTACTACACGGCGACAGTGCCGGAGTATGACCGTATCGAGTTGCGGCGCACGCCATCGCTGAACGATCTCGGCAAGGCCGAACCCAGGGTCATATGGCGACGGCACAGCACCGGTCCGATGAGCCGCAACATCTGGGCGCCGGAATTGCACCATATCGAGGGGAAGTGGTATCTCTACTTCACCGCGGGCCGCGCGGACGCGCCTTTCGACATCCGCCTCTATGTGCTCGAAAACGCGAGCGCCAATCCGCTGGACGGCGAGTGGATCGAGCGGGGACAGCTCAAGACCGGCTGGGAATCGTTCGCGCTTGACGCGACCACGTTCGAGCTGGACGGCCAGCGCTATCTGGCGTGGACGCAGCGGCCGCCAAGCGCCGACAAGCACATGACGGCGGTCTATTTCGCCAGGATGGACACCCCGCTCTCCATTCGTGGCCCCGCCGTCATGCTCACCGCCCCCGAATACCCGTGGGAAAAAGTGAAGTTCGATGTGAACGAAGCTCCCGCGGTGCTGATCCGCAATGGGCGCGTGTTCATGACCTATTCGGCCAGCGCGACCGACGCCAACTACAGCCTGGGCCTGTTGACCGCCCCGGCGTCCGCCAACCTGCTCGATCCGGGCGTCTGGAGAAAGTCACCGGTGCCCGTGTTCAAGAGCAGCGCTGCCACGGGGCAGTATGGCCCTGGCCACAATTCGTTCACACAGACGCCTGATCGCCAGCAGGACGTCCTGGTGTACCACGCGCGAAACTACGAGAAGATCGAGGGCGACTCGCTGTTCGACCCGAACCGGCACACGAGGGCGCAAGTCATCAACTGGCGCCAGGACGGCACGCCCGACTTCGGCGTTCCCGTCGCCGACCCCGGCGGGGCCCCCTGACGCACCGGGTTTTGGAAAGTCACACGCGTCGGCCGTCTTGCCACGCACTTGTGCGAAAGGCAAACAAACGCTCAGCGTGCTAGACTTCCTCCCCTGGAGAGGCCGGTCGGCCTTGCTTGCAACGGTGCAGGGTGCACCCCCGGCATGAAGGGACCAAGAATCGATGACTGACCCCGTGTTGAAGGAGGCCGCCGGTCCAGGACCCCATCCGAAGATCCAGGTCAACCCGCCGGTGTTTTTCATCTCCGCGGCGCTCATCCTCGCCTTCGCTCTGTCTGGCGCGCTGTTCCCGAATCGGGCCGGAGCCCTGTTCGACACCCTCCAGGTCGCGATCGTCCGCGACTTCGGCTGGTTCTATATCCTCGCCGTCGCCGCCTTCCTGATCTTCGTCATCTTCCTGATGATGAGCCGCTATGGCGACGTCAAACTCGGCCCGGACGAGAGTGAACCCGAGTACAGCTACATCTCCTGGTTCGCCATGCTCTTCAGCGCAGGAATGGGCATCGGCCTGCTGTTCTTCGGGGTCGCCGAACCCATCCAGCACTATTCGCAACCCCCGGTCGGGGACGGGCGCACGATCCAGGCCGCGCGCGAGGCGATGGTTCTCACTTTCTTCCACTGGGGCTTGCATGCCTGGGCGATCTACATCGTCGTCGGCCTGGCCCTGGCCTACTTCGCCTTCCGGCGCGGCCTGCCGCTAACGCTCCGCTCCGGGCTGTTCCCCCTCATCGGCAACAAGATTCATGGCCCGATCGGCCATGCGATCGATATCTTCGCGGTGCTGGGCACCATGTTCGGCGTCGCCACCTCGCTCGGCTTCGGCGTGCTGCAGGTCAACGCGGGCTTCTCCTACCTGTTCGGGTTCCCGGTCGGCCCCACGATGCAGCTGGTTCTCATCGCGGTCATCACCGGCCTTGCGACGCTGTCCGCCGCCGCGGGGCTGGACAAGGGCGTCAAGCGCCTGTCCGAGCTGAACATCATCCTGGCCATCGCACTGCTCGTTTTCGTGCTGTTCGCCGGTTCGACCGTGTTCCTGCTCCAGGCCTTCGTCCAGAACATCGGCGCCTACCTCGGCGCGGTCGTGCAGCGCACCTTCCGGATGTACGCCTACGAGCCGAATGACTGGCTCGGCCAGTGGACCCTGTTCTACTGGGGCTGGTGGATCTCCTGGTCCCCCTTCGTGGGCATGTTCATCGCGCGGATCTCGCGCGGGCGCACGATCCGCGAGTTCATCTCCGGGGTGCTGCTGGTCCCGGTGCTGTTCACCTTTCTCTGGATGACCGTGTTCGGCAACACCGCGATCGCGCTCGATCTGGGCGGTGCCGCCCCCATCGTGCAGACCGTGGCCGACAATCTGCCGGTGGCACTGTTCGAAGTACTGGAGGAATTGCCGTTTTCGGTCATCGCCTCCGGCATCGCGACCCTGCTGGTGATTACCTTCTTCGTCACCTCGGCCGATTCCGGTGCGCTGGTGATCGACATGATCACCTCGGGCGCGGCAGCGCATCCGCCGGTCTGGCAAAGGATCTTCTGGGCGGTGTGCGCCGGTATCGTCGCTGCCGTGCTGCTGGTGGCAGGTGGCCTGCAGGCGCTCCAGACCGCCGCGCTTGTCAGCGCGCTGCCCTTCGCGCTCGTCATGCTTTTCATCTGCTATGGTCTGCTGCGTGCACTGCAGACCGAGTCCGATGGTTCCGGGATCGACCTGTCCATTGCGGCGGATACCCCGCCGGCCGCGACCGGCCTGAGCTGGCAGCAGCGCCTGGCCAGCATCACACACTTCTACGGCAAGCCGGAAATCGTCGAATTCCTCAACGGTACGGCGCGTCCGGCGCTGGACGCCGTGGCGGCGCAGATGGGGGAGAGCGGCCTGAAGCCCGAAACCATCGTCGCCGAGGATCAGCTCGACCTGAACGTGCCGCATGGCGACCGGGGCGTTTTCCGCTATACGATCCGGGCGCGCAGCTTCCGCGCGCCCAGCTTCGCCTGGGCCGAAACCAAGGGACAGGGCGCCGAACACCGGCACTTCCGGGCGATGGCCTCGAGTTCGGAAGGCGACCAGCCGCACGATGTGACCGGCTACACCCGCGACCAGTTGATCAACGACCTGTTGAACCGCTACGCCCGTTTCCGGCAGGCGCGCCGACTCGCGTGAATTCGGGGCCAGCATGCGGCGGATCACCCAATTGCACCTCGATCACGTCAAGGCGATGTTCTTCAGCGAGCGTTCGCGTCGCGAGGACATTCGTGGCAGCCTGAGCACACCTGTCGCCGCCATCTCCTTCGCGGTCTTCGCCTTTGGCAGCCTGTCGGTCGAAGTCGACCCCGACCGATGGCGCGAGGCGCCCACTCTTGCCATCCTCCTGTGCGGGGGCGCGGCGGCGATCGCGCTTGTCGCATCGGCCTGGCAGGTGCTGAGCGCGGAGTGGCTGTTCGTCTACCACGAGCCGCCGCGACTGATCGACCTGACCCAGGATGTCGCGCCCGGCAGCGACGAGGAGGAAGAGCAGCGCGTGCGCGCTGTCCTCGCCGCCAGTTATGCCGTGGCCTATGAGCAGTATTTGAAGGGGAATGCCATGAGCGCGCGGCACCGGACGCGGGCCTTGCGCTTGATCCTGCTTTCGCTGCTGCTCCAGGCGCTGGCCTTCGTGCTCTTGCCGTTTCATCTCACGGGATCGTGACGATGGCGATCCTCGACTGGCTGCTGACCAGGCGCCGCGGCGAACCCCGCTTCGCCGTGCTACCAGGGCATGTCCGGCGCCGGCTGGGATTCGTCTGTAGTGAATTGAACCATGCGGAGCAGGCGCTCGCGGACAGCCTCGGCCTGCCGCAGCCGCCCCGACTACTGCTGGTCGATGAAGAATCGGCCGTCATCGTCACGCCGCCCGACCGCGCCGAAACGGGTTGAGCGGAGGCTGAGCCGGCCCACCATGCTGCCGGCTACCGCTTGTCCCTGCGCTCGAACCCGGCGGTTCCATCCGCGTGCTCGGGTGTCCCGGCTGTGGGCAGGTGCCATCCGTACCGAATCGCCGCGATGCGAAGTCCGAAGCAAAGAGTGGCCCCGGCCAGAGCGGTAGCGGTGGTCGGCAACTGCAAGGCATCGCCGAGCACGACGACGCTTGCCCCGGCGAGCGCCGCCACCGCGTAGATATCCGAGCGAAACACGGCCGGGACATTCGACAGCAGCACATCCCGTGCGATCCCGCCGCCGATCCCCGTCAGCATGCCAAGCAGCGCGGCCATGACCGGCTCAAGGCCGAACACCAGCGCCTTCTGTGCGCCGGCAACGCAAAACAACGCCAGGCCAGCGGCATCGAAGACGAGCACGGGACTGCTCAGGCGGTTGACGACCGGGTACCAGAAGAAAATCATCAGGCCGGCAAGAAGCGACACGGCCAAATAGCGCCAATCGCTGATGGCGGCCGGCGGCGTAGCCCCTATCAGCAGGTCGCGCACGATGCCGCCGGAATTCGCCGCGACAAACGAAAGCACCAGTACGCCGAAGATGTCGAGCCTTCGCCTCGCGCCAGCAGTGGCGCCGCTCAATGCGAAGACGAAGGTCCCGACCAGGTCGAGCGCGAGAACCAGCGTCTTCATGGCGGCGCCCATGTCGAGAGTCAGCACAGCAAACACCTTGTTCCCCTTGTCAGCGCAGGCAAGCGTGCACGCTGTTGTAGTTGCGCATCGTTACCTTGAGTAAATGGCAATGGTAACCCAAGCTGCGCGTGCTCCAGGTTCTGTGTGCGTGAGAAAAGCGGTTTCCGTCTAGCAGCCTGTGTGAAAATACGAGCTTGTCAGCAAGCTTGCTCCCGATGGAAGCCGCAATCAGAACCGCTCAGGCCCAGGACCTGTTTCACGCTCACCATTTTGCCCAAGCGCGCGCGGTTGTCGATGCTCTGCTGCAAGATGGCGTCGTGAGCGTGGATCTTCTGACGATCGCTGGCGCATGCGCACATGCATAAGGCGAGTTCGAACAGGCGGAACGATACTGGGAGCAGGCATTGCGGCGAGAGCCCCAGGTGGCGGTCCAGGTTTCGGTCGCAGCGCGTAGTCCCGGGGCGCCATCGGCGGCGGCGCGGGCGTCATGTGCTTGGGATGTGCACGGGATGTCACGAGGGCGTAACACTTTCATAGCAAGATATGCGATGAGGACGTCTTGCCGGCATTTTCGAAGCCGCCGGCAAGCGACATGACCTGCACGCCAACTTAGTGAAGCACTGATTATGGACATTACAGAAGTCGACCGTCGCCGCAACGCCCGTTCCGCAGCCTCCGGGGCGAAGTACGACGCCCAGACCGTCGCGAGGGGCATCTCGATCCAGGTCACGTCGAACACGCTCAGCGCCGTCGAGTACCTGAAGGCGCACGGTGTCGAATCCGCAGTCATCCACCGCGTACTGTCTAGCGACGACATCCGGCGAACGGACAGGCCCCTGCGCGAGCGTCTGGCTGCGGACGTGGGCCAGCGCCAGCACGACGTGTGATGCCTCCGCGCCCGGCGGGCGCTCCCTGCAGGCGGGCGGTTGTGTGAGCCGAAGATGCCATTTCGGCTATCATGGCTGCGTCCATAGTCAGGAGACACGAACATGAGCCAGGTACTCTCTCTGAGCGGCAAGAAGGGGCTGGTGGTCGGCATCGCGAATGAGCACAGCATCGCCTGGGGCTGCGCGCGCGCCTTCCGGGATGCCGGAGCGGAGCTGGCCGTCACCTGGTTCAACGACAAGGCGCGCCCTTACGTCGAACCACTGGCGCGGCAGGTCGACGCCGCCATCGCGCTACCGCTGGACGTGGAGCAGGCCGGGCAGCTGGAAGCCGTGTTCGATGCGGTGGACAAGCAATGGGGCGGCCTGGATTTCCTGCTGCACTCGATCGCTTTCGCGCCCCGCGGCGACCTGCACGGCCGCGTGGTCGACAGCTCCCGCGATGGCTTTGCGCGCGCCATGGATATTTCCTGTCACTCCTTCGCGCGCATGGCCCGCCTGGCCGAACCCTTGATGCGCGACGGTGGCAGCCTGATGACGATGAGCTATGTCGGGGCGGAGGAGGTGATTCCCGACTACGGCTTGATGGGTCCGGTCAAGGCGGCGCTGGAGGCCAGCGTGCGTTACCTCGCAGCCGAGCTTGGACCCCAGGGCATCCGCGTCAATGCCATTTCGCCCGGACCGCTGGCCACCCGCGCCGCCTCCGGGATTCCACATTTCGACGCGCTGCTGGCGCAGGCGGCCGAACGGGCGCCGCTGCGCCGCCTGGTCGATATCGGCGAGGTCGGCGCGCTGTGCGCCTTCCTGGCAAGCGACGCGGCCAGGGCGATCACCGGCGGCACCTTGTATGTGGACGCCGGTTACCATATCCTCGGTTGAAGGCACACCATGAGCATGCCCGACGACGAACTCCAGACCATCCGCAACCGCACCTTCGATGAAATCGCCATCGGCGACAGCGCGAGCATCGAGCGCACCCTGACCAACCAGGACATCCAACTGTTCGCCGTGATGTCCGGCGACGTCAATCCGCAGCACCTGGATGCCGAATTCGCAGCCTCGACGCGCTTCCATGGCGTCATCGCCCATGGCATGTGGGGCGGCGCATTGATCTCCGCCGTGCTCGGCACGCGCCTGCCCGGGCCGGGGACGGTCTACCTCGGACAAACCCTCAAGTTCCTGGCACCCGTGCGGGTAGGGGACACACTGGTGATCCGCGTGACCGTCGCCCAGCGCGACCCCGGGCGCAAGATGCTGACGCTGGCGTGCAGTTGCACCAAACTGGACGGCACGGTGGCGATCGAGGGCGAGGCCACGGTGCTGGCCCCGACCGAGAAGATCGAACGCCCGAGCGCCACGCTGCCGGAGGTGCGGCTGTCCATGGGCGGAGGCCTGCAGCGGCTGCTCGAACGGGTCCGCCCGCTGGAGGCGATCCGGGTGGCGGTGGTCCACCCCTGCGACGCGCTGAGCCTGCTCGGCGCGCTCGATGCGAGGGCCGCGGGCCTGATCGAGCCGGTGCTCGTCGGGCCGCGCGCACGGATCGCGGCCGCCGCGGCGGAAGCGGGGCAGGACCTGAGCGGTATCGAAGTGGTCGACGTTCCACACAGCCACGCCGCCGCCGCGCGTTCGGCCGAGCTCGCCGGGCGGGGCGAAGTCGAGGCCTTGATGAAGGGGAGCCTGCACACCGACGAGCTGGTCCGGGCGGTATTGGAGCGCTCCGCCGGCCTGCGCCCCAAGCGCCGGCTGAGCCACTGCTTCCTGATGCAGACGCCGGGGTATCCGCGCCCGTTCATCATCACCGATGCGGCGATCAACATCGCTCCCACGCTCGAGGACAAGGCCGACATCGTGCGTAACGCGATCAGCCTGGCGCATACGATAGGCGTCGCCGAACCGCGTGTCGCGATCCTGGCCGCGGTGGAAACGGTCAACCCCACAATGCAGGCCACGCTCGACGCGGCGGCCTTGTGCAAGATGGCCGACCGGGGACAGATCGCCGGCGCGCTGCTCGACGGCCCGCTCGCTTTCGACAACGCGGTGTCGATCGCGGCTGCGCGTGTCAAGGGCATCGTGTCCGAGGTCGCGGGTCATGCCGACGTGCTGGTCGTCCCCGACCTGGAGAGCGGCAACATGCTGGCCAAGCAGCTCGAATTCATGGGCGACGCCTCCAGCGCGGGCATTGTGCTCGGTGCCAGGGTGCCGGTCGTCCTGACCAGCCGCGCCGACTCGCGCGAGACGCGGATCGCCTCCTGCGCCATCGCGCTCATGCTGGCGCACCGCTACCGGGCTTCGCCGCCATGACCGCTCCGGCTTCCAGCGGTACGCACAGCGGCGGGGACGCGCTGATCCTGGTCCTGAACTGTGGCTCGTCGAGCATCAAGTTCGCGCTGTTCGACGCCGGCGTGTCGCCGGTTCCCAGGACGCCAGCCTGGCGTGGCAAGGTGCAGGGCATCGGCGGCGCCGAGCCGACCTACGGCGACAGCGACGGCGCCCCGGTCCCGCTCGACCTGGGCCGTGACCGGCCCTACGATGCCGCGTTGGCATGCATCCGCGAGCGGGTCGCATGCCGGTTGGGTGAGCGGCGGCTCGCGGCCGTCGCCCACCGCGTGGTGCATGGGGGGAGCTGGCATTTCGCGCCCGTTCGCGTGGACGCCGCGATCCTGGCCGAGCTCAGGGCCTTGATCCCGCTGGCGCCGTTGCACCAGCCGTTCGCGCTCGACGCGATCGCGGCTTTCCTGGAAAGCAGCCCCCAGGTGCCGCAGATCGCCAGTTTCGATACCGCCTTCCACCATACGCTGCCCAAGGTCGAGCAGTTGCTGCCGCTTCCCTACGCCGCCTGGGAACGGGGGCTGCGCCGCTACGGTTTCCACGGCCTCTCCTACGAATACATGTCGATCGTCCTGCGCGAGCGCCATGGCGACTGCGCGCACGGCCGGGTGATCGTTGCCCACCTCGGGAGCGGGGCCAGCCTGTGCGCGATGCGCGGCCTGCAGAGCGTCGCCACCACCATGGGCTTCTCCGCGTTGGATGGGCTGATGATGGGAACCCGGACCGGAGCGCTCGATCCCGGGGCCGTGCTGTACCTGATGGAGATCGAGAAGCTGTCGCTGGAGCGGGTCGGGGATGTGCTGTACCACGAGTCCGGGCTGCTGGGCGTATCGGGGCTGTCCTCGGACCCGCGGGTCCTGCTCGCGAACGAATCGCGGGAGGACGACGTGGGCGAGCGTGCGCGCGCGGCACTGGCGCTCTACGTGCGCCGCATCGTACGCGAGGTCGGTGCGCTGGTCGCGGTGCTGGGTGGACTCGACCTGCTGGTGTTCACTGCCGGAATCGGGGAGAACAGCGAGGAAATGCGCGGGCGGATATGCCGGGAGCTTGGCTTTCTCGGGGTCGTGCTGGACGACGCGGCCAACGCGGCGCACGCTCGCACCATATCGGCGCCGGCCAGCGCGGTGCGCGTGGGTGTGGAAGCGACGAACGAGGAGTGGATCGCCGCCGGGCACGCCGCCGCGTTCACTGTTGGCGGTCTGCACGCCTGAGGGGCCGCCCGTGTCCGTGGCGTGCGTGGACCGGTCGAAGCCCGTCAAGCCGCGGGATCGAGCAGGCCGCGCGCTTGCAGCCACTCCTCGGCGCGGCGCGGCCAGCCGGACGCGGTGCCCAGCCCCTGGCGCATGCCCATCCCGTGCTCGCCGTTCTCATACAGGTACATCTCCGCCGGCACTCCCGCCCGGTTGAGCGCCTGGTAGAACAGGATGCTGTTCTCGACCGCCACCGACTGGTCGGCCTGGGTGTGGATCAGCAGTGTAGGGGGCGTGCGCGGCCCTGCCTGGCGCTCGGGCGACACCAGCTCCACCGTCTCGGGCGATGGCGCAGGGCCGAGTAGTGCCGTGCGCGAGCCGGCATGCGCCGCCGGACCTTCCATGGCGATCACCGGATACATCAGTACGAGGAAGTCGGGGCGCGCGGCGACCTCGTCCAGCTCCGATCCGGTGCGCCCTAGCGGGTGGTCGAACAGCGTGCCGGCACAAGCCGCCAGATGTCCGCCAGCCGAGCTGCCCATGACGCCGATCCGTTCGGGGCGGACGCTGTAGCTGCCGGCGTTGGCGCGTACCAACCGGATCGCGCGCAGCACGTCGCGCAAGGGCGCGGGATGCCCGTGCTCGCGCAGGCGGTACTTGAGCACGAAGCCGGTGACCCCCAGCGTGGCGAGCCACTGCGCGTACTGCTCGCCCTCGCGGCGCGCCGACACCAGTTCGTAGCCACCGCCAGGGGCGATGACGATGGCGGTGCCGTTCGCGCGGTCGGCCGCCGGCGCATACACCGTCAGCGTCGGTTCGCTCACATTGCGGATACGCCCGTCCTCGACCCGTTCCGGCCCCTGGTCAGGCCTTGCGCCTGGCACTCCTTCCGGCCAGAGCGGGATCACGCTCCGTTCCCTCATCCTCAAGCTCCTGTGTTCGTCCGTCGGCAAGCTGCATGGTAGCGGGAAAGCCCAGGGCAAGGAGCACGGACCCGCGTGGCTGCGGCGCGGCGAACCTGCCGGCCGTCAGGTGCTCGCGTCGCGATCGGGTAGGCGCGCCAGCAGCGCGTCGAGCTTTCTTTCGAGGCCGTCGATGCGGGCAGTGAGCTCGTGCTGCGAGTCGGGCGCCATCGGGATGATCGAGATCATTCCCGAGGTTTCAAGCACGGCGTACTTTATTTGGCTCATGCTTTCCAGGCCCTGGCTCTCGCGCGCCCGTTGCAGGATGTCGCCGTGCGTGATGCGCGAGCGCTTGACGTTGTTCTCGATCGCCTTGCCATCTTCCACCAGAAGCAAAGGGGCGCCTTCGGCGAGCTTTTCGAAGCGGCCGTACTTCTCCTTCAGCCAGGAGAGACCACGATCGAGCAGCAGGAAGGTCAGGATCACGGTCAACCCCATCACCACCGACTGGTCGTCATCGACCAGTGCGTTCTGGATCGCTTCGCTGATGATCAGGAAGAGTATGAAATCAAAGGTGGACAACTGCGAGAGCGAGCGTTGCCCCATCAGGCGGAAGAAGACGAGCAGGACGACATAGATCGTGGCTGTTCGCAGGATGATTTCCACGTTGCTTGCTCCTACGGATAGGCGAATTGGCTGAAGCTCAGTGCAGGCAGGCCATCGGCGCTGACCCAGCCCTCGAGCATTCCGTACGTCTGAGGTGTGAAATGGAAGGTGGCCGTGAGCACCGCCCCTGGTTCCACATTGAAGACATAGGTGACCCCCTCCGCGTCGCTGATCTCATGGGCGGGCTTGGGAGTGATCCTGTCGATCTGGATCTGGTTGATGTAGGTTTCGTCGATGGTCACCCGGATTTCGGTCCCGGCGGCCCTGGCGGCGAAGCGCAGCCGGTCCGGCGAGTGATACCGGATAAAGCGGTTGTACTCCATCACAAGTGCCCCGTTGGCCGTGGAAATCCTGGTCCAGCTGATCGGACCGCCGCGCCCGAAGAGCCCGAGTGCGATCAACAGGAGCAATACCGTGAACAGTATCCACGCGACCCGCTGCACTAGCCACTCCACGTCCTGGTTGTGGCCGGCGGTGTCGAGTTCAAATCGGTTCTGTTTCTCTTCCATGCCGCCTTCCCGGTCCAGCGACCCTGCCAGGGAGAGCCGAAAGGCGCCCTGGTCCTGTTCACATAGCTGTTGTCACCTATTAAACAAGTTTTTTGGAACGGGGGGAGCCGCTTTGACCTGGCGTTTCGCGCCTAGTCTCCGGCGCGCGGGAGCTACGGCGCGAAGCGTTTGTGGCACACTAGGCCATCGGATCGGCCCAGGCAAAGGAGGACGATATGACCAGGGACCAGCAGTCGGGCGAACAGCAGTCCGGCGAACAGCAGTCGGACGAACAGCAGGCTGGCGTGGCGCAACAGGCCCGGCCGGACGCGGCGGGCGGGCAAAGCAAGGAAAAGAAGGCAGGCGACGACGCGTTCGACGGCCTCAAGGGCAAGAAGCCCGAGGAGTTGACGCCCGAGGAACTGCGGCTGATGGCGGACACGATGCCGGGCGAGGGGCCGGGGGACTGATTGGGTAGGCCCTCCGACTGGGCAAGCTCCAGCCCGTGCGTGTCAGCCGGTCATCCGGCCGGCCAGGGCGTCGGTTCCGCGCCTCGCAGGATGGCCGACAGTTCAGCGGCGACCTGCCGTGCGAACAGGTGGACGTGGTAGCCGTCCACGAAGCCGTGGTGCGCCTGCACCGAGAAGGGCAGCAGGAGCGTGCCCCCCGGACCGTCGCGGTAGCGGCCCCAGGCCAGCGAGGGGATGTCCGGATTGGACAGGGCGGTGGTCGGGTGCTGGATGGCATGCAGGTCGAACCAGGGGATGCAGGTCACGAACACCTGCTCCTTCGCCTGGCGCGGCGTCATGTGGCGGCAGGCCGGGTTCAGCCGCGTCATCGCCGCGGCCTCGTCGCGCGCCGCCAGGCTGCGCCCCACGAACTCGCGCAGATCGTCGGCCCACTCGAATATCGCGAAGTTCAGGTCGTGGTGCTCGTTAATAACGGTAAACGAAGGCGTCAGCCGGTCGATGCGGATGACCTCGCCGTCCAGGACACGATAGCGGAAGTTCTCGACCTGCATGGTGGCGCGCAGGACGGCCCACAGCAGCACGTGGAAGGGCGGCAGGCCCTGCGCCTTGCACCATGGACGGTAGTCGGGAAGTTCGAGCGTGAAGCTCAGGTTCAGCGCCGGGCTTTGCATGGCGTGGAACAGCTCAAAGCGGTCCCGGCGCCGTTCGAAGTTCTTCATCGGTCAGTGTTGCGGTGTATCAAAGCAACATTGTCGCACAGTAACAGATTTCCGGCGCCGGGCAATGGTAGTGGCAGGGTGGGGTAGGGAGGGCTCCCGAGCCCACCGCCCAGCGGCTGCGGAAGAGAGCCGGAGGGTGGGTCGGGCCGCGCCAGGCTCGAACCCACCGCTTCAGGATAGGGCGGTGTCGCACCATGCCGACCTGCTCTACAGCGCCTCAGAGATCCCCGTGCGTTCGCGCAGGTCCAGCACTTCCAGGCCGGCAAGATCCTGCGAAGTGTTGCCGACGAAGGCCGCACGGCTTGCGGCCCCTTCCTTGAGCCACTTGCGCACCGCCGTCTTCACCTCCGCCAGCTTGCAGTTGAGCACCCCTGTGCGGAACCGCGCCCGGACGCCTTCGTCGACGCCACGCCGGTTCAGGTTCCATGCCCGGACCACCGCGTCGAAGGGCGAGTCCGGACGGTCCAGGCCCTTGATCACGCCGATGATCGCCTCCTCGACCTGCTCGACCGAAAAGTCCTTGTCCAGCACGTGGTCGATTGCCGCGGCGAAATCGGCATAGGTGTCGGCAAGACGCGGATCTCGGTAGGAGCGCATGCCGAACACGCCCGCGTTGTAGGCGTAAGCGGCCGAGCCGCCGTAGGCGCCTCCCTGTTCGCGCACCGCCTGGTGCAGGTACTGGTTCGTCATCAATTGGGCGGCGACAGCGAGCGCTGGTGCGTCCGCATGGAATTCGGTCGGCGCGCTCCAGGCGATGTGGCAGTGATTGACCTGGCTCGGCGCGTACAGGGCGTAGTTGGCGCCGGCCGGGGACGCCGCCGCTTCACCTGCCAGGGCCGGCTTGCCGTCCATGCCGCCGAGGGCGAGCGAAAACGCCTCGGCCAGCGCCGACGCGTCCTCGCCGCTGCCGGCGCACAGTAGCTTGACCGGGCTGGCGGTGACCAGCGCATGCACGGCCTGCAAGCGCGCGGCGATCCGGGCGATACCCTCAGGGGTGCGCCCCAGCCGGTCGAGTTCGCCAAGGAAGGGGAGGACGCCTACGCCATCGGTCATGTCCTCATACCGCCGCAGCGGGGACAGCGGGGCGGCGGCAGCCAACGAAGCGTAGTGGTCGCCCGCCTGGGCCAGGTCCTTGAGATGCTGCTGCACCAGGCGGCGGGTGAGGAAGGCGATGCGCTCGTGCTCGTCGAAGCGGGGATTGCGAATATACGTCTCGAGCACCTTGGCGATGTGTTCCTGCTCTTCGGCCAGTGCGCTCGCCTCGAAGTTGAGCGCGACGTCCAGGCGGCCGCCGGCCAGCACGGGTTCGGTGAACACGGCGAAGGTGGTGACCATCTGCTGGCGCCAGGCCCCCGCTTCCTCGTAGCTGCGTCCGGCCACCCCGAGGTCGCCGGTCAACTCCATGTACAAGTGTACCCAAGGCCATTCGCGTTCCGGAATGGCCGAGACGTCGTACTGCACCCGCGCATAGGAGATCTCGTTGGACGCGATCTGGAATACCTGGCGCGGCGCGGCCGGATCGGCGATCGCGGGCAGCTTGCGCGGCTCGGGACTGACGTCGCCCGGCTTGATACGGGGCAGTACCGAGGTGTCGCCAGGGAGCCGCTGCTGTGCTTCAAGGGCATCGCTCTCGGCGGTGATACGCTCACGATCCTGTGCGCTCAGGCCCGCCAGCGTCTCGGCCAGGCGCTTTTCTTCGGCGGCGGCGCGCGCGTTGAAGTAGTCCGGATCGGGGACGACCCGCGCGTCGAGACGGGCGGGCGAATCGAGCAGTCCCTGGACCAGGCGCTTGAAGAAGGCGGGGTCCGCGATCTCGCGTTCGAGCTTGACCAGGACCGGGGCGCTGTCGAAGGCGCTGAAGACGTCGCCGCCGCGCATTGCCACCGGCACCGCGCGCAACAACCGCATCAGCATGTTCGGCATCCGGCTGCTGGAGGTGTCGCGCTGCGAGTACTTGATGTCCCGTAGCGCCGCTTGCAGCACCGCCTGCGGCACGCCGGTCCTGGCGGTTTCCTCCAGCGCGTTCCAGATGCGGCAGCGTGCCGGGTCCACCTGTTCCTGGGACAAGCCCTCCATGCCGGCGTGGAAGACCAACTGGCGGGCGCTCGAATCCATGCCGTTCATGCGCGACGGGCGCCCGAAGCCGGCGGACTCCATCGCCCTGTTCAGCGGCGCGGCCGCGTCGCCCAACAGCCCGGCGTGCAACAGGTTGGCCTGGTAGAAGACGTCGGGGTCCGACGACTCGCCCAAGATCCACGCGACCTGCACCCCGAAGCCGTCGGTGCAGGCGGTGGCGGAAGGGACGCGGATGCTCGCCTCGCGCGGGGCGTCGACTTGCGCCAGTTGCGGGATGCAAGGCGGCAGGCGCCCACCGGTCCTGGAGAACACCCGCTCCGCGATCTGGCGCTGGACTTCCTCCGCCGGCACCGGGCCGGCCGTCATGAACACGGCCTGGGACGGATGGTAGTGGGTGGCGTGGAACTGCTTGAGCGCCTCATGGCTCAGGTCGGGGATGGCGAGTGGGTCGCCGCCGGAGACGACCTCGTAGGTCGTGCCGGTGAGCAGGGCCGCGCCCAGCCCGTTGTAGAGCGCACGGGTCGGGTCGGCGAACGCGCCCTTCATCTCGTTGAACACCACGCCCTGGTAGGACAGCCTGTCGCCCTCGATCTCGTGGCGCCAGCCCTCCTGCAGGAAGTTCAGGTAGTCGAGCTTCGGGAAGAACGTGGCGTCGAGGTAGATGTCGAGCAGGTTGAAGAAGTCGTTGCGGTCGGTGCTGGCGAACGGATAGACGGTGCGGTCGGCATAGGTCATCGCGTTCATGAAGGTTGCCGTCGAGCGGCGCAGCATGGCAAAGAAAGGATCGCGCACCGGGTAGCGGTCCGAGCCGGACAGCGCGAGGTGCTCGAGGATGTGCGCGCGGCCATCGCTGTTGTCCGGCACGGTTGGGAAGGCAACCAGGAAAGCCATCTCGGATTGCTCGTTCGCAAGGTGCACGTGGCGTGCGCCGGTGGATGGATCGACGTATTCCTCAAGGGTCGCTTGCAGGCTGGGAATGTGGTGGGTGCGTAGCTTCTCAAATGTGCTCATGTGGGCTCTTTCCTCTGGATGATGCTGCGTCGCACGGGTCGGTTTCATTCTACCTGCTCCAGCAGACGCTGCAGGTTCGCGATCCGCTTGTCCCGGTCGGAGCCCTCATGCAACAGGGGCGCGCCCCGTCCGATGGCGCCGTGTCCTCCGGATTGCTGTACGCGCCGCCGGTCGCCACCCTCAAGCGTCAGTTGCACGCGCTCCATGCGGGACGCGCTCGGCGACGGCGGGGCGTTGCCACAACTGCCCGGGACGAGCCGAGCCCGGCCGGAACCGGGAACCGAGGGCGTCCAGGCCCCCCTTGGCCAGCAGCAGCAGTTTGGTGGCGCGCGAGGTACCGACCCGCTCGTCCCAGGCCCGCGGCCCGCGCGCCTTGACCTCGATGCCGATCTGACGGTACACGTTGCGGGCCGTGGCGATCGCCCACGCGGAGCGCAGGGGCAGGGCGGCGATCCCCTGGGCAGCCGAGGCGTAGTAGGGTTCGGCGTAATCCACCAGGCGCGCCGCCACCCCTGCCAGGGCCTGCCGGTGTTCGGGCAGGGCCACCTCCCGCGGCGCGATGCCCGCCGCGCGCAGCCATTGCGCCGGCAGGTAGCACCGGCCAATGGCCGCGTCCTCCACGATGTCCCGCGCGATGTTGGTCAACTGAAAGGCCAGGCCCAGGTCGCAGGCCTGGTCCAGCACCTCCCGCCGGCGCACCCCCATGATCGAGGCCATCATCAGGCCGACCACGCCCGCCACGTGGTAGCAGTAGCGCAGGGTGTCCTCGATGGTTTCGTAGCGCACCTCGTCGACGTCCATCGCGAAGCCCGCGAGGTGGTCGTAGGCGAAGTCGGGCGGGATCGCGTGGCGCAGCGCGACCTCCTGGAAGGCGGCGAATGCGGGATCGGCCATGGGCGCGCCGGCGTAGGCCCTGGCCGTCTGCTCGAACAGGCCTTCGAGCTTGCGCGCGGCGTCGCTCGTGGACTGGGGAACCGCGTCGAAGCCCAGTTCCTGGCCGTCCACCACGTCGTCGCAGTGGCGGCACCAGGCGTAGAGCATCAGGACGCTGCGCCGTGTCGCTGGCGGAAACAGCCGGGCCGCCGCCGCGAAGCTCTTCGAGCCCACCTCGATCGTACGGGTCGCGTGCTCGAGCAATGCCTCGCTCATGCCGCCGCCTCCGAAAGCATCAGGCCGGCGGTGGCCTTGGCCGAGCCGATCACGCCGGGCACGCCGGCGCCGGGGTGGGTGCCGGCGCCCACCAGGTACAGGTTGGAGAGCTCGGCGTCCCGGTTGTGCGGGCGGAACCAGGCGCTTTGTGTCAGGATCGGCTCGAGCGAGAAGGCAGAGCCCAGGTGCGCGTTGAGCTGGTCCCGGAAGTCGAGCGGCGTGAAGATGCGGCTGGTGACGAGTTGGCTGCGCAGGCCCGGCATGTAGCGCCGTTCCAGGTAGTCGAAGATTCGGTCGCGGTAGCGCGGCCCTTCGACCTCCCAGTCGATCGGTGCGTTGCCCAGGTGAGGCACCGGCGCGAGCACATAGTGGCTGCCGCAACCCGGGGGCGCCAGCGACGGGTCGGTGACGCAGGGCGCGTGCAGGTAGAGCGAGAAGTCCTCGGCCAGTTCATTGCCGCCAAAGATGTCCTTGATGAGTTCGCGGTAGCGCGGCCCGAAGCAGACCGTATGGTGCTGCAACTGCCGGTGGTGATGGTCCAGTCCGAAGTACAGCACGAACAGGGAGTTGCTGAAGCGCTTCTTGCGCAGCGTCGCGGCGTGGGCCGGGCCGCGCGGATGCTCGCCGAGCAGCGAGCCGTAGGTGTGGACCACGTCCGCATTCGACGCGACCGCGTCGGCCTGGAACAGGCGGCCGTCGGCGAGCCTCACGCCGGTGGCGCGCCCGCCCTCGGTCTCGATGCGGGCGACAGGGGCGTTCAGCTCGACGCGGCCGCCGATGTCCTCGAACAGCCGCACCAGCGCGCGCACCAGCGCGCCGGTGCCGCCGCGCGGGAACCAGACTCCCCAGCGGCGCTCCAGCGCGTGGATCAGCGTGTAGATCGACGAGGTGGCGAACGGGTTGCCGCCGACGAGCAGGGAGTGGAAGGAGAAGGCCTGGCGCAGGTGGTCGTTCTCGATGAAGCGCGAGACCAGGCTGTACACGCTGCGCCAGGCTTGCAGGCGCGCCAACTGTGGCCCGGCCTGGATCATGTCGCGGAAGGTCAGGAAGGGCACCGCGCCCAGCTTCAGGTAGCCCTCCTCGAACACCGCCTTGGAGTATGCCAGGAAGCGCTGGTAACCCTGCACGTCGGCGGGGTTCAGGGCGTGGATCTGGCGGTCGAGCGTGTCCTGGTCGTTGACGTAGTCGAAATGGGTCCCGTCCTCCCAGCACAGGCGGTAGAACGGCGAGACCGGCAGCATCTCGACGTAGTCGCTCATGCGCCTCCCGGCGGCGGCGAACAGTTCCTCGATGGCGGACGGATCGGTGATCACCGTAGGGCCGGCATCGAAGACGAAGCCCTGGTCTTCGTAGACGTAAGCGCGTCCGCCGGGCTTGTCGCGCTTTTCGAGCAGGGTGGTTTGCAGGCCGCTGGCCTGCAGGCGGATGGCCAGGGCAAGGCCGCCAAAGCCCGCCCCCACGACCACGGCTTGTCTCGGTTGGTTCATTCTGGCTTCCTGATCTGGTGTGGATGGAACTTGCAGGCGGCCGCCAGCGCCTGGAGCACGGGTACGGGCGGCTTGCCGCTGAGCAGTCGGGCCTTGTCGCCGAGGCTCAGGCGGCCGGCATAGAAGTGCGAGATGAGTGGCGCCGGCAGGCGGTAGAAGCGCTGCATCACACGCCAGCGGTGGTCCGGGCTGCCGGCGAGGAACAGCATGCGGTTGAGCAGGCGGAAGAAACGCTGGCGCCGCCACTCGCGCCGGGCTTCGTGGTGGATCGCGTCGAACAGTCCCGGCGCCGTCATGTCGGGCAGCGCGGCGATGCGATCGGCAAGCCGCACCGCGTGCGGCAGGGAATAGCCGGTGGTCGAGTGGAACAGACCGGCGCGCAGGCCGGCGCAGGGCTGCCCCTCCAGCGCCTCCCAATAGCGGTCGAAGTCGCCGGCCAGGACGATGGGCAGCGATCCGCGCTCCTCACGCAGCACTTCCGCCACTTCCCAGCGGCGCGCGGCGGCGTAGGCGGCGATATTGGCGCGCAGCCGTTCCGGGTCCCAGGCGTCGGTGTCGACGTAGTGCGTGTCCTCGATCAGCAGACGCTCGCGGTCGAACGGCAGCACATAGACGAAGCGGTAGCCGCCCTGCTGGGACACGCTGGCGTCCATGATGATGGGCGCGCCCAGGCCGTGCGGCGCGCGCAGGCGCAGTTCCTGCCCCAGGAAGGTCTGGTAGCCCAGCGCGAGGCTGTCGCTGGGGCGCATGCCCCGGCCATCGATGACGGCTTGCGCGTGCAGTGTTTCGCCGCCATCCAGTGTGACGCTCGTGGGGCCCAGCGTTTCGATCCGGGCGTCCAGCCGCAGCGCCGGGCCCAGAGCCGCCGAGATCACGCGTGCGAAGTCGGGCGAAGCGATGCTGGCATAGCCGCTGTCCAGCGTGCGCGCGTAGTCGGGGAAGATGACGTCATAGCGCGGCCAGCGGGCCGACACCAGGGGGGCGAGCCACTCGTGCTGGGCACGGTCCAGGTCCGCCTCATGGAACGACCAGGTATGGTTCCCGCCGATCCGGGGCGCCTGCTCGAGGAGCAGCAGGCGCAGGGACGGCCGGCGCAGCTTCAGGCGCCAGCCGATCAGGCCATTGGCCAGGCCCCCGCCCACCAGGATCAGGTCGTAGTCGGCTGGCGCGCCGCGCGCCTGGGGCTGCTGATTAGCCAAGGCGGACGGCGAGAGCCTGGCAGCGCGGCAATCCGACCGCGCTCTCGACGATGTCCGCGGCACGTGGCGCTCCCCCCGCGCTGGTGATGGCGGCCGCCAACGGTTCCATGCGGCGGGCGTAGCCGGGTTCATCCAGGAGCCTGCGCAGCTTCGCGCGCAGTTCATCGGTGCTTGCGAAGCGGTGCGAAGCGCGCAGACCGATACCCGCATGGCAGATACGCGCGGCCGCTCCGGGCTGGTCGAAGGCGATCGGGAGTGCGAGGATGGGGGTGCGGGCGGCGATCGCATCCATCACGGTGTTGAGGCCCGCGTGCGAGACCACCGCATCGGCCTTCGCCAGCACCGCCAGCTGCGGCGCGAAGGCGCAGACCCAGTTGGCGCCCGCGGCCTCCAGCTCCCTGGCCTGGCGCTCGCCGAGGCCGCCGCAATGGGCGACCAGCAACTGCGCGTCGAGTTGGCGGCAGGCGCGGGCGATGCGCTTGAACAGGCGCAGCCGATGCCCCTGCAGGGTGCCGAGGGAGGCGAAGACGAAGGGCCGGCTGCCCGACACCGCCGGAACTCCCTCGGCGCACTCCGGCCGCGGAGCGGCCGGCTTGCGCAGCGGTCCCACGTGATGGAAATTGGGAGGCGGCCGCTCGCGCGGGAAGTCGAAGCCGGCGACGGTCTGGCTGATCTGGGCAAGCGGGGACAGGCACTCGTGCAGCATGCAGCGCGCACCCAGTCCGAAGCGGCGCGCGTGCGCCTCGATGACGCGCCGGTGGGGGCCCATCATCCAGTCATAGACACGGGTGCTGCCCTGGTACATCTGCCGGCTGCGTTCGCTCACCTCGTACTCGAAGGGCATGACCGGCAGCGGGATGCCCGGCTCGCGGTTGACCGGCAGTGCGCAGGCGACCGAGACATAGGGCATGCCGAGCCCCTCGGCCACCAGGCTGGCGGCCGCTTCCATCTGGTCGCCGATGATCGCGTCCACCTGCAGCGAAGAGATCGCGTCGGGCAGTTCGCGGCACAGCATGTCCGTGGCGCTGGCCATGTCGCCGATTACGCGGTGCAAGCCGAGCGGATTGCCCGGGTTGGCGGCGCGTCGCAGGCTGCCGCGCAGGGACCCGGGAGGATGAGAGGTGGCGCCGAGGGCGTGGAAGCCGATGCGCGGGTCGTCGATGAAGGCCGCCGCGTCTGCGCGGTGGAAGAACGTGACGCGGTGTCCGCGTGAAGCGAGCTCCCCGGCCAGCGCGCCGAGGGCGTTGAAGTGGCTGGGGAAGGCCGGAGCGACTATGCCGAAATGGGCCATGCGATGTGTCCTCGTGCGCAGTCTGTCGTCATGTGGCTCGCCGTGCCGCTTAGCCGAAACGCGCCCCGAGGCGCGTGCCGGAGGCCTGGTCCCGGCCCGCCAGTTGCCCGGGCGCCGGCCGCGCGTGACGCGCCGGTTGATACTGGGCGAACAAGCCGCCCAGGTACCGGCGGGTCCGCTGCTTGCTGCCGAGCGCCGCGAGCAGGTGGCGGTCGGCGTCGCGCAGGTGGGCGCCCAGCCGCCGTCGGGCTTCCTCCAGTCCCAAGGTGTTGATGAAGGTGGCCTTCCCCTGGTCCTTGCCGGTGTCCTTGCCTGTTACCGCGCTGTCATTGCCCGGGCCGTCGAGAAAATCGTCGCGCAGTTGGAAGGCCTGGCCCGCGGCCAGGGCGAACGCGCGCAGCGACCGGGTGACGCTGTCGTCGGCCTGGGCCACGACGGCGGCCATCTCGACGGCGACGCCGAGAAGTATGCCGGTCTTGAGTTCATTGGTCGCGGCGATTTCATCGGGCGACTGCCGCGCCCCCGCCCGCAAGTCGAGGAACTGGCCCTTGACCAGACCCTGGGCGCCGACCGTTTCGGCAAGCGTGCCGACCAGGCGGGAACGGGTGAAGGGCGAAATGCCTTCGGCCGACGACAAGACCGAGAACGCCCGGCTGAGCAGCGCGACCGAGGCGAGTATCGCGACATCCTCGCCGAACTGGATATGGATGGTGGGCTTGCCGCGCCGGAGCATGGCGTTGTCCATGCAGGGCATGTCGTCGAGGATGAGCGACGCGGCGTGAACCATCTCGACCGCGCAGGCAACGTCGACCAGCCCCGGCGTGGAGCAGTCGAGGTCGCGCGCCACCAGCATGAGAAGCAAAGGGCGCATGCGCTTGCCGGCGCTGAGCGTGGCGGCGCGCATCGCCTGGGTCAGCAGGTCGGTGCTGCCATTTTCCGCGGGAAGCAGGGAGCGGATGCGCTCCTCGACGGCGCTCCGGATGCTGTCCAGCTCGTTATCGAACCGTGCGTGCCGCTGGTCTTCGTCGGACCCTGTGGACAGTCGTGTCTGTGTAGCCATGCGCAACCCCTTCCGCTTTGGGCGAAGTGTTAGATACCGGAGAACACGAAGGCATCATACCGCAACATTCTTGAGTAATAGTTAACAGTGTTCAACTGTGCGGGCGGTCCTGGGCCCGTGGAGGGAGGTCGCGGGGGAGGTAGGCAGGGCGGGGCAGGGGAACGGAGGCGGGCATGCTTCGCCGCTCCGCGGGAGGCGACGCGCTGGGGTGGTGCGCGACGCCGCCGCCAGTCAGACCGCTTGGAAGCGGCCATGTTGCGGGCGTCACAGGCCTAGAAGCGGCCCATGTTGCGGGTGCTATAGGTCTTCTTGAACATGCGCGTTTGGATCTTGCGCCACAGAAAACCCGCCACCGCCATCATGATCATCTTTCGCATATCGTCCTCCGGTTCTAAAGGGCACGTTCGTGCCCGTGCTGCCATCGGCGCCCCTGCGATTGGCCGGGACACCGCCCAGGAATACCGCCGAGGCCGATAATCCGGTCCGGCAGTGATCTGGATCAAACATATCGCTATCCGGTTTTTCGTGTCGCCAGTATCGCGGGTCTGGCAGTGCTCAGGCGGCCGTACGCAGTGCCGAGGCGTGCGTCCGGGCCGCGTGCCAGCAGTCGAACATGTCCTCGAACGCGTCGAACAGCTCACCGACGAGACCGCGGGCGCGATCGAGCTCATCGGTGTCCAGGGTCAGCAGGGTTGCGCCGTCGTCCTGGTCCTTGGCATGGCTGGCCTCGGCATGCTGGTGGACCTTGCCAAAATAGTGGAGTTGGTCGGTCATGCCCAATTCCCTTACCAGTTGGAACACGGGAGCGTTGAAGCAGGCGAAGGTCGCCTCGAGCGTATCGATGATCACCATGCGAAGAAAGGGTGTGCGGCAGGTCTTCGCGACGAAGATCGTGTGGTAGACGACCTCGCGTGTGGCGCGGTTTTCCGGCGACCAGACGTTGGTGAACGCCTCGACGGCCGGGACATCGAGCAGGCGCCGGCCGTGATCGATGGTGGCGAGGTCCTGGAGGTACCACTGCCAGTGGAAGGAGTCTTCGTCGCAGTGCTGGTGCACGCTTCGTTGCAGTGGCGAATTGTCCGATTCGTCGCGCAGGGCATCCAGGATGTCCTTGAAGCCCATCGTGAAGAACAGCATGGCGGGAACGAAGGACAGGCGCTGATGCGGGGGAATCCTGCGATTCGCGATGTAGGTGCAGAGGGCGGAACGGCCAAGCCGGTTCTGGCGCGTCTTGATGAGTTCGTGGATGAGTTCCATGGCGGGCGGTGAGTTCCTGTAGTGGTGGCACTGGTGAATCGATGCCAACAGTCTAGGGATTCCCTGTGCGCAATTCTTCCCCCACCTCTGGGGCGAAATTGACAAAGATGTCACAAATTGTACGAAGATGTCATCGTTTGTGAGCGGCTTCCTTCCTCCGCACCGGGGCGGGGCCTTCGCATCGGTCACTATTCGAGCAGGGGCAGGAACTGTTGTGATAGCATCGCTCAATTCGTTGCCTTAATGGCATCCTCCACAGGAGCTCCCCGACTTGGGCACGGCTTTCTTCGCAGATTCCAGCTACTGGCGCTTTCGGTTGGCGTTGCTGGTCTCCCTCCTGGCGCACGCGCTACTACTGAGCATCAGCCTGGGGGGCGACGCCTTGGGGCTTCCCGGCGTCCGCTTTCCGTGGGAAGAACGTCGCCTTCCCCCGAACGATCTGAAAATCGTGCTGGCGCCAAGCAAGCAGGTCCAGCAGCGTGGCGCCGCGCCGGCCAGGGGGCCGCAGGTGGGCGGTCCCGTCCCGGTTCTCCCAACGCCACCGGTCACGACCCCCTCGGCCGAGCACCCTCCAGTCGCCGCGCCTCCCAAGCCGGAAGCCAACTCGCCCTCCATGTCCTTTCCCGCTGTGGCTCCGGCCGATGCCCTCGGTTCAAGCGTCGAGAGCGTGGCGGCGCTCGTGGCAATGCCAGAGGTAAAGGCCGGCGCGCCGACGCAAACCGCTGGGCCAAGGCGGGCAGTGGCGAAGATCCGTGACCCCGTCAAAGTGGAGGCTACCGACCTGGAGAAGTCGCGGCGGACCGAGCTCGCGGCGCTGTCGCAGCAAGAGGCCGCGTGGCAGCAGGAACTGGAACGGGACGCCGAGCGCGCCCGGCGTGCCGCAATCGACAAGGCGGCACGGGACGAGGCCGCGGCGCTGGAGCAGGCCCGGCAGGAAGCCCTGCTCCACGAGTCAATGCTGAAGCAGCAGGCGGAGTTGGCGGCACAACAGCAGCAAGAGGCCGCGCGCAGGGAAATGGAACGAGCGCAGGCAAGTCGCCTTGAAGCTGAACGTCTCGCTGCCCTCCAGCAGGAGAAATCGAGGCAGGCGCAGTTGCAAGCGGCGCAAGAGGCAATGCGGCAGGATGAGGCGCGACAGGAGGCGGCGCGGCAGGAGGCGGCAAGGCAGGAGGCGGCAAGGCAGGAGGCGGCAAGGCAGGAGGCGGCGCGGCAGGAGGCGGCGCGGCAGGAGGCGGCTAGGCAGGAGGCGGCGCGACAGGAGGCGGCAAGGCAGGAGGCGGCAAGGCAGGAGGCGGCAAGGCAGGAGGCGGCAAGGCAGGAGGCGGCA
>FWWL01000430.1_pt1 | contig 116615 bp, 87 predicted proteins | sample 2228331 | NCBI WGS metagenome assembly FWWL01 (sample SAMEA103939775, study PRJEB20133) | metagenome | reverse complement strand
CGCCCGCCCCCTCCTGCCCGCCCGTGGTCCTGCCGCCCACCGGACCGCCGTAGTCCCCTCCGCGTCCCCAAGGTCCAACCGAGCCAGGCCGATCTCGAGCGTTTTGCGTGTCCAAAGCCCCTCTGTCTCCGCCCCTGCGTCCCCTCGGATACCCGCGTGTCGTTCGCGCCCTGCACCTGGCATCCCCACGCACCTTGGACACCCGCAGTTTGAACGCCTGCTTCACCCCGCGCCCGAAAGGCGTGGCCGAGTGGTTACCGCCCAGAAGTATCCAATGCGAAAATCTGCTCGCCGCTTCACAAGTGGGGTTCCCGCGCCCCGTCGCGGGGTATGGCTCACCTTTCAAAAAAGATGGTGGTCAGCTCTGGGTCGCGCCGTTACCGGCGCATGGCTCACTTTTCATCAAAGATGCCAGCCGCGTTTGATGCGGTCTGTGCACTTCAGATCGCGATGGCGTCAGCCTAGTCGCTCCATCCTAGCGGCCACAACTCGCAAATCGGGAAGGGATGGCAAGTGCCTGTGAGAAGGAGAAGGACCTGGGAATCGATCCGTTGATATGTCTCCGTATGTCTGTGTGGAAACCGTCTCGCCGGTAACCGCTCGACCAACGGGATTCTACCGGTCGCGCCTTTGAGGTGATCATGCCCTGGCGCCGGGGGGCCGTTTCTATTCGGTGCGCCTGGAGGCCTGCGGGAGCGAGGAGGGGCGGCTTGAGAGTCTGGTCGCTGCTGTGCGCCTTCCGGGGATGACGGTCGGGCGATGCGCCCTCCCAGGGCTCGGGCGGGGACACGAGGGCGAGGCGGCCGTGGCGGGTGAGGCCATCCCGCCGCGGGGTCAGGGTGAGGCACGCGCGTGGTGAGGCCCTGGGGCGGCCGCCCCGCCCCTGGAAACGGTGTCGGGGAGTGCGCCGAGGCCGAGGCCCCGCCCTAAACCTTGGGCCCAGAGGCCCTGTCCCCCCGCACCCTGGCGATAGCGGCCTGGGCGTGGGCGTGGAGGCCCTCGGACAGGGCCAGGGTCGCTGCGGCGCGGGAGAGGGGGACGAGGTCCCGCGGGCCTGTGCGCGCGACGCAAGGAAAGCGCAGGAAGGATTGCACGGACAGCCCCGCCGTGAACCGGGCAGCCCCTCCGGTCGGGAGCACGTGGTTCGTGCCGAGCACGTAGTCGCCGAGCACCTCGAAGGTCGCGGGCCCCACGAACGCGCACCCAAAGTGGCGGCAAGAGGCCAAGAACGCCTCCGGGTCCTCGAGCACAACCTCGAGGTGCTCCGGCGCGATGCGATTGACCACGTCCGCGGCCTGGGCGAGCCCTTCTACCAACACGATGAGCCCCCGCCGCGACAGGGCCTCCCGGGCGACCTCTCTGGTCGGAAGCGCCATGAGGCGCGCCTCGATGCGCCTGGGCACCTCCTCGGCCAGCCGCTCATCGAGTGCGACCAGGACCGCCCGCGCCTCCACGTCGTGCTCGGCCTGGGCCAAAAGGTCCGCGGCCACGAGGTCGGCCTCCGCTGTGTGGTCCGCCACCACAACCACCTCGGTCGGCCCCGCGATCAGGTCCACCCCGACCCGCCCGAACGAGACGGCCTTCGCAGCCTGCACGTAGCGATTGCCCGGCCCCACGACCACGTCCACCTTGGGCACGCTCGCAGTCCCCAGGGCCATCGCCGCCACGGCCTGCATCCCCCCGACCCGGAAGATGCGGTCCGCACCTGCGAGGTCCGCGGCGGCCACAGTTGCGTCACGCGCCCCCGGCGAGCACACGACCACCTCGTCCACGCCCGCCACCCGCGCGGGCACCACGGTCATCACCGCGGAGGACGGCAGGGGATAGCGGCCCCCAGGGACGTAGCAACCCGCGCGCTCCACCGGCGTGGGCCACACCTGGATTCGGCTGTCCCCGAGCGGCCACGCGAGGTCCTCGATGCGCTCCATCCACCTCTGGGCGGCCTCACGCACCCGCGCGATGCTGATGTCCAGGGCCTCGCGCAGGTCGCGGGGTAGGCTTGCGACCGCGGCCTCCCGCTCCTTCCGTGAGACCTCGAGCGGCTCCCCCTCCTCGAGCCCGTCCCACCGCGCCGCAAACCTCCTCACCGCCACGTCCCCATCCCGCGCCACCTCCTCGAAAACCTCAAGGGCCAGGCGGAGGTCCGCAGGGTCCGGGGCCGCGGGCGCTAGGGTATCCAGGGTCATATTACCATAACGTACCGTCTTCATAGGTATCATCTCTCCCGACCCCACAACTCCGCCACGACCTCGTCCAGGTCCACCTCGCGCTTCGCAAGGTAGGTGAGCAGGAAATACAGGACATCCGCCGCTTCCCATACGACCTCCTCGTGACCTTTCGCGGTCAAGAGTTCGTAGACCTCCTCGTTGAGTTTGCGGGGGATGCGGTCCTCTTTCTCGAACAGGAACGAGGTGTACGACCCGGGCCGAGGCTCCCGCCTCCGGTCCAGGATGACCTCGAACAGTGAGCGCAGGCTGAACTCCCGCTCCCCTGCGCCGAAGCAGGAGTAGGTCTTGCGATGGCACGCGATCCCGGTCTGTTCTACGGTAAACAAAAGCGCATCCCGGTCGCAATCGGCCTGCACATGGATCAGACGCTGGGTGTTCCCGGTGGTCTCGCCCTTGACCCACAGCGCGTTGCGCGAGCGTGAAAAATAGATGCCGCGCCCCTCCTCCACGGCCCTCCGGAGGGATTCTGGCGTGGAGTACGCGAGCATGAGGACCTGGCCTGCGCGGTCGCGGACCACGGTGGGTACCGGCCCCTTCGAGAAGTCCACGCACGCGACAAACGCCTCGGCCACGCCGATGACCCCCGTGTAGAGGGCCATCCCGACCTGCGCGTCCACCCCGGCCCTGTCCAGGGCGACGACCTCCTCCACGTTGCGCACCCCTCCCGCCACGGTGAGCGGCAGGGTCGTCGCGGACCGCAGTTCCTGCACGCGCTCCATCGGGAGCCCCTGCATCGTCCCCTCGGTCTCGACAAAGGTGCACAAAAATCCCGAGACGTAGGGCGCGAGGACCTGCATCTCCTCGACGGGCGAGCGCCCGGTGCGCGTGGTCCACCCCTGCGTCACCACGTCCCCGTGCAGCGAGTCCAGCGCGGCCATCACCCGGTGGCGCGGCAAGCGCGACAAGAAGTCACGGGAGGCGGCGGTCCCCACAATGAGCCGCGCGGCCCCGGCCCGCAGCAGGCGGCGTGCCTTGTCCTCGGTGCGGATACCCCCTCCGACGCGGCAGCGGGCCACGCGGCAGATCTCGCGGATCAGGGGCTCGTTGTCCCCGGTCCCCATCGCCGCATCCAGGTCAATGACCGCGATCTCTCCTACGCGCCCGAAGCGCACCGCAAGGTCCAGGACGTCCTCGCGTTCGAGGACCTTCTCGCGGCCCTGGCGCAACTGCACGGCCTTTCCGCCCATCAGGTCAATGCTCGGGATCAGCATGGTACCCTTCCTCCGGCTCGGGGTCCGGCGGTCGGACCGGAACGCCCAGAGACAAAAGGCAAGCCTTCACCTCTCGTACCGTCAAGCGAGCAAAGTGGAAGATCGAGGCCGCGAGCGCAGCATCCGCCCGACCCTCGCACAGGACCGCCCGGATGTCCTCGACGCCGCCTGCGCCGCCCGACGCGATCACCGGCACCGGTACTGCATCAGCGAGGGCCTGATAGAGCGCGAGGTCGTAGCCCCGCTGCATCCCATCGCAATCTATCGAAGTGACCAAAAGTTCCCCGGCGCCCGCCTCGACCGCGCGCCGCGCCCACTCGATTGCATCCAACCCCGTGGGTCGCCTGCCGCCGTGCGTGACGACCTCGTAACCCCCAAAGGGCCGCGAGCGCACATCCATCGCCACGACCACGGCCTGCGAGCCGAACGCACAAGCGGCCCTCTCGATGAGCGTAGGGTCCTCGACCGCCGCGGTGTTGATGGACACCTTCTCGGCCCCTGCCCGAAGGACCTCGGCCATGTCCGCAAGCGTGCGCAGCCCTCCGCCCACGCCGAACGGGATGAAGACCCGCTCCGCCACGGCCCGGACCACATCCAGGAGGATCCCCCGCGCCTCCGCACTCGCCGCGATATCGAGGAAAAAGACCTCGTCCGCGCCGTCTTGCTCGTAGCGGACCGCGAGCGCCACGGGGTCGCCCGCGTCCTGGAGGTGGACAAAGCGCCTGCCCTTGACCACGCGGCCTCCCTGGACATCGAGGCAGGGGATGATGCGTTTTAGGACCATCGAAGCCACCTCTCCAGGAGGTCGAGCCCCGCGCGCCCCGACTTCTCCGGATGAAACTGGAGCGCGAGGAGCGGTCCGGCCTCAATGGCCGCCACGAACCGCACCCCGTACTCTGCGGTCGCGGCGACGACCCCCGGGTCCGCTGGAACACAGTGAAAAGAATTCACGAAATAGAAATATCCTGACCGAAGAACACTGCTGTCTCGCGCCGTCTCTACGAGGTTGAACCCGACCTGGGGGACCTTGTGGGCCTGGAAGCGCACGACCCGACCCGGCACCAGGCCGAGACCGGTCACGCCTGGGGCCTCTTCGCTCGAATCGAGAAGGACCTGCAACCCCACACAAATTCCCAAAAATGGGCGGCCCGCGCGCACGTGCTCCCGGACCGCGTCATCCAGGCCCCGCTCGCGCAGGGCCTCCATGACCGCACCGAAGTGCCCCACCCCTGGAAGGACCAGCCGGTCCGCCCCGTGCGCCTCCTCGTGTCGCGCTGCCACGCGCACGTTCGCCCCGACTCGCACCAAGGCCCGCGCCATGGAGCCCGCGTTTCCACCGCCAAAGTCGATCAGGGTGACGTGCGCGCTCACAGGCTCCCCTTGGTGCTCGGCACCTGGCCCTCCGCCCTCCCCTCGATGGCCACCGCCTGCTTCATCGCCTTGCCGAAGGCCTTGAAGATCGCCTCGGCCTTGTGGTGGTCGTTGCGCCCGTACGGCATCGTCACGTGGACCACGGCGCGCAGGGCCTGGCTGAACCCGAAGAAGAACTCCTGAAGCAGCGCGACCTCGAGCGCACCCACGAGCCGCCCCGTAAAGGGCGCATCGAAGTGCAGGAGGGCGCGCCCGCAGAGGTCCACGGTGACGAAGGCCACAGCCTCGTCCATGGGGAACACGAAGAACCCCGCGCGGGCGATCCCGAGGCGCTCGCCGAGGGCCTGGTCAAATGCCTGGCCGAGCGTGATCCCCACGTCCTCGAGCAGGTGATGCTGGTCCACATGGAGGTCGCCGCTCGCCTCTACGGTCAGGTCGAAAAGCCCGTGCCTGGCAAAGGCATGCAGGAGGTGGTCGAAAAACCCGATCCCGGTCGAGATACGGGCCTGCCCCCGGCCATCCAGGTCCAAGGTGACCAGGACTCGCGTCTCGGTGGTCTCGCGCGTCAGGGTCGCCGCGCGCATCGCCTCCTACCTCCAGCGCAACAAAAGCGACTCGATCTCCTCGACGCAGGTGATGACCTCGTCCGCACCGGCCTCGCGCATCATCTGTGCGTGCGCCTCTGGGTCTGCGCCAGGGCTCACGCACCCGACGGCCAGATGCCCGGCGGCTTGGGCTGCCTTCATGTCCGAGGTCGAGTCCCCCACATAGACCGCAAGCCTCCTGCCAAGCCGCCTCTGCGCGAGCAAAAGCCCCGTGGGGTCCGGCTTTAGGCGCGCGGCCCCCACGTCCTCGCGAGCCACGATGGTCTGAAAGCAGCGCTCGACCCCGAAGCGGCGCAAGGTCCACAGGGCCTCGGCGCGGGGTCGCGCGGTGACGATGCCCAAGGGAAAACGCCTGCCAAGGCGAGAGAGGACGTTGCGTGGGAGGATCCAGCGCTCGAGCGTCCGCAATCCCCCTTCCCCGCCGCGCCCGAGGTAGAGACGCTGAAACACCCCGCGCACCCGCGCGAGCGAAACATCCACGCCCCGGGCAAGGAGGATCGCGCGGGTCAGGACCCAGTCATCCGGGTAGGCCCCCTCGTTCTTGAAGCGATGGACCTCGTCCGGGGTCACGCGACCGCCCCCGAGGATCTCAACGGTGCGGGCGATGGCGGCCCGGTACGAGGCGGACACATCCACGAGCACGCCGTCCATGTCAAAGAGGACCGCGCGGTCGCAAAGCACCCGACGGATGGCCCGGAGCAGGTGGCGCGACTGCTCCGGGGTGCCGATCCCAAGGCGAAGGCACCCCCTGGTCAGGGGGTCTTGGGAGCGGTCGCGGACCAGGACGCCCTCGTCGCGCAGGGCCTGAAGCACCCGACTGGCTTCAGCGCCGAAGCGGACCAAGAGGAAGTTGGCGCGCGAGGGTCGCCACGGGAGTCCCATCCGGTCCAGACCCTGTTGCAGCACGATCGCCCCGCGCTGGACCGCGCGTACGTAGCGTCGGACGTGGGCCTCGTCGCGCAAGGCCGCATCGAGTGCCCGCACCGCCATCTGGTTGACCCCGTAAGGCGATTGCACCCGCCGCAGGTCCGCAATGGCCCTGGCCGGGCCCGCGACCATGCCGATGCGCAGACCCGCAAGCCCATACGCCTTCGAGAAGGTGCGCAGGACCAGCAGGTTGTCATGGCGGTGCACGAGGTCCAGAAGGTCCAGGCCCGCGAACTCGTGGTACGCCTCGTCGAGCAGGACCAGGGTGCCGACGCGAGAAGCGGCCTCGAGCACCCGCACGACCTCCTCCCGCTCGAGCGCGGTGCCGGTGGGGTTGTTCGGGTTGACCACGACCAGGACCCGGGGGACTGGCTCCGCGGACAGGCGCGCGAGGACCTCCGCCAGGGGGAAGGCGAGGGTCCCCTCGCGGTACGGGATGCGCTCGATGCGGGCACCCACCACCTGGGCCGTCACATCGAAGAGCGCGAAGGTAGGCGAGGGAAGGATGAGCGTCTCTCCCGGTCCCAGATAGGTCAGGTAGATGGTGCGGATCGCGTCGTCAATGCCGTTCGTGAGGAGGATGCGGGCCGCATCGAGCCCGAGATGGCGCGCAACCCTTCGCACGATGCCCGAGTACTCGGGGTAGGTGGCCACCTCCTCCGCAGTCACCTTTCGGATGGCCTCGATCACGCGCGGGGAACAGCCGACGCTGTTCTCGTTGAAGTCGAGCCGCAACCGCCCAAAGCGCCCCTCCGTCGGGGGGTGATAGGGGGTCATGCGGGCGACCTCGGGCCTTGTCCGCAAGGGGTCATGCACCTCGCCTGGCACACCCGCCTCCGCGTCACAGCACGATCTTGTTGAGGTCGTACTCCAGGATGTCCGTGGCGCCCAGGGCCTTCAGTTTGAGCACAATGGCGGGCACATCCTTGCGCAAGACGGCCACCTTGACCGCGTACCCCGCCCCGCCATACAGGGGGCTTACCGTGGGGCTCTTCATGCACGGGACCTCGCGCACAACGGCATCGAGCCGGTCCGCGGGGACGTTCATTTCGAGGAGCACCCGCTCGCGGGCCCTCAAGACCGAGCGCATCAAATCCGCGAGGCCCTCGATCCGCTCGCGACGGGCTGGGTCGCTCATGGCCCTCCGGCTTGCGATGAACCACGTCGTGGAGGTCATGATCTCTGCGACCTCACGCAGGCCATGGGCGCGCAGGGTCGCCCCAGAGGAGACATTGTCCACGATCAGGTCCGCGTCCTCGGGCGGGAAGACCTCGGTCGCCCCGTAAGACCGGATGAAGGTGTAGGTCCATCCTTGCGCGTCGAGAAAGGCCCTGGTCAACCGCTCGTACTCCGAAGCCGCGATCAGAGGACGCCCGCGCAGGGCCTCGAGGTCAGGCGCTGCGGTCGCGGCCACGACGCGCACGGGGTCGAAGCCCAGGTCCAAAACCTCGACGACCTCCGCCCCTGTCTCCTCGACCCAGTCCCGGCCCGTGAACCCGGCATCCGCAGAACCCAGCGCCACGATGGCCGGAATGTTCTGTGGCTTGAACATCTTGAATGAAATATCACCACCCTCGGCGGCGGGGCGATAAGACCGCTCCGGTCGGGCCACGTCCATCCCGACCTCGGCCAGGATCCCCAGGACTTTGGCCTCGAGTCTTCCCTTGGGGAGCGCGAATCTCAAAGTCGGACTCCTCCCATCCGCGGACCCGGATTCTAGCCCCGTTTTGGGTGGGTGTCATCATCGTGGGCCACTGGTGGAGCTCCTTACGAAATGGACCGGCCGCGAGGCGAGCCCGTCCAAGTGTACCGCCTGACTGGCAAGCACTTGCGACTGTTTTTTCTTCGGCGCGTTCTCGTTCGAAATGTGCTAGGATTAGGTGGAAAGCGGACTTGGAGGTGTCTCATGGCGACCTCGAAGCGGACCCAGCGCCAACACGAGCGCAAGGGAAGGGGCATCGGGGGCAAAGACCTCGAGGCCTCCCTCCTCGAACGCTACACGAGGGTCGGCGTCGCGGCCCTGGCGGACCCGGTCCCGAGGAGGCTCGACCCCACCTTGCGCTCCGAGATGGAGACCGTGGTGGGGGCTGACTTGGGCGATGTGCGCATCCACACGGGCGAGCGTGCCCAGAAGATGGCCGAGGCCCTTGGCGCCCGTGCCTTCGCAGCCGGGCCGTCGGACATCTTTTTCGCCCAGGGGGAGTTCGCCCCGCACACACCGGCTGGCAAGGCCTTGCTCGCCCACGAGGTCGCGCACGTGGCCGAGGGACGTACCGCGCTTGCGCGCAAGCCCCGCAAGGCCGAGGTCGAGGACCTGGAGTTGCGCGCCCGCAAGGTGGAAGAGATGGTCCTCGCCAAGGAGGAGCAGCCCGAGCCCGTCCGGCCCGAGGAGATGTTGGAACCGGTGGACGTGGAGCTCCCCCCCCTGACCGAGCCGGAGTCGGCAGGGCAGCCCATCCGGACCACGCTGGACAAGGCACGGCTCGAGGAGAAGATCCTCGAAGTGATGGAGCGGGAGGCCCGCCGGGATCGCGAACGACGCGGTCTCGCATGATGCGAAGAGCAGCCTTTCAGGTAGCGGTGGCCAGGGCACTGGCTGCGTGCCCGTCCTCGATCGCCCGATCCCTGCCCTGCCTCGTCGTGGCGGCCTTGTGCTCCCCCGTGCGCGCGGACGCCGTAGACGAGGCACTCGCCCGGTGGGACACCGTTCTGGCCCGCACGCTTCTGCCGCCGCTGGAGACGGCGGACCCAGAGGACCTGACCCGGTGGGGGCAGATTCTCTTTTTGGAAGGTGACTACGCGGGGGCCGAAGAGGTACTCTCGCGCCTTTCCGGTCGCAGGCAGGCCACGACCCTCTTGCGTCTCGTGCGCGAGACGAGGGCGAGGGTCCGGGGGTTTGTCCAGACCTCCTCGCCCGAGGGGCGGTTTGTGGTGTCGTTCGCCCCGGGGCCGGACGAGATGGCGGTCCCGTATCTGCTCGAAGCGGCCGAGGCTGCCTGGAAGGACCTCTCCAGGCGATTCGAGGTGACCTTGGCCCCGCCTGTCCGCATCGAGATTGCCCCCACCTTCGAGGTTCTCGCGTCGCTCGGGGGCCTTCTGGAGGAGGCAGTGCGGCCGACCGGGATCGTGGCGCTCTGCCGGTACCGCAAGGTCGTCCTGGTCTCCCCAGCGGAGTTCCCCTACGGATACCCATTCGCGGACGCCCTGGCCCACGAGATGGTGCACTTCTTCCTCGTGGCGCGGTGGGGCGAGGACCTGCCCGTCTGGTTTCAGGAAGGGACCGCGAAATACCTCGAGACGACTTGGCGGGGCGAGCCGCCGGGGACGTTGCCATCCGTTCTCCGGGACATCCTGTGGAGGGCCATCGCCCAGGGCCGCCTGATCCCGATTCACACCCTCACCGCTCCGCTGACGACGATGGGGCGCGCAGAGGATGTGGCACTGGCCTACGCGGAGTTGTCCTCCTTCGTGGGGTTTCTTGTGCGGACTTACGGCCCCGCGGTGCTCCCCCGCCTCGCGGACCGCCTGGCCAGACCGGGCCGAGGCGACCCGGTCGTGGAGGTGACAGGCCGCTCCCTTGAGGCCCTCTCCGAGGCGTGGGCGCGGGAGGTGAGCGCCGCGCGTCCATCGGAAGCCCAAAGTGGCACGGCGGACCCGCTCGTGTACCTGCGCGAGCCGGACGAGACGGTCGAGCAGTCACTTCCGCCCGCTGTGCAGGCATTTGTCCGCCTGGGAGACCTCCTGCGCGCCGAGGGGCGCGTGGAGGCCGCCGCTGCTCGCTACCGGCAGGCGCACGACGCCTTGCACCCGGCCCATCCCCTGGTCCTGGCGCGCCTTGTCGCGGCCTTGGTGGATGCCGGCCGACCCCAAGAGGCCCTGTCGGAACTAGAGCGGTCCGGGCTTTTTGACGATGTCTATCCCCTTCTGGCCCGGGAACGGGGCCGCGCGCTTGTCCTGTTGGGCCGTCCCAGGGAAGCCCTCCCCGCGCTGCTTTTTTTCGCGCGGACAAATCCCTATGATCCGGCGGTGCACGAAGGGCTCGCGCGGGTGTGGGAGGCACTTGGCCAGCCGACGCTCGCCGAGCGGGAGAGGCGGCTCGAGCGCTTCTGGAGGCAATGAATGGCGGTCACGCGCGAGGAGGTCGCCCGAGAGGTCGAGGCGGTCGCCCGGGCCAAGGAGGCGCGCGACCTGATCCTCGCCGAGGTCTCGCGCCGGGTCGTGGGCCAGATTGCGGTCGTGGACCAGTTGTTGGCCGCGCTCTTCGCCGGGGGACACGCCCTGATCATTGGTGTGCCGGGACTCGCCAAGACCACACTCGTCTCGACCCTGGCCCAGGGCCTGGACCTGCACTTCTCGCGCATCCAGTTCACGCCGGACCTGATGCCCTCCGATGTCACCGGGACCGAGGTGATCGAGGAGGACCGCGCGACAGGGCGCCGCGGGTTCCGGTTCGTCCCTGGGCCGGTCTTCACCCACATCCTGCTCGCGGACGAGATCAACCGCACCCCCCCCAAGACCCAAGCCGCCCTGCTCGAGGCCATGCAAGAGAAGAAGGTGACTGTCGCGGGCACGACGTACCCCCTGGAGCGCCCCTTCCACGTGTTCGCGACGCAAAACCCCATCGAGCAAGAGGGGACCTACCCGCTGCCCGAGGCCCAACTGGACCGGTTCATGCTGTCGGTCCGCATGGACTACCCCGACCTCGAGGACGAGGTGGCGGTGGTTCGAGTCACGAGCGGCCCGCCGGGCGAGCCGGTGCGCAAGGTTCTCTCCCCCCGCCAGATCCTGGATATCCAGGACCTTGTGCTGCGCGTGCCAGCCGCTGACCACGTGGTCCGGCTCGCGGTGAACCTCGTGAGGCGCACGCGCCCATCTGACCCAGAGGCCCCCCGAGAGGTCCGTGACTACGTCGCGTGGGGGGCGGGGCCCAGGGCGGCCCAGCACCTCGTGCTCGCGGCCAAGGCCCACGCCCTGCTGCACGGCGAGTACACGGTCCGCCCGGAAGACATCCGGGAACTGGCCTTGCCGGTCCTTGCCCACCGGGTGGTCCTGAACTTCCACGCCGAGGCGGAGAGGGTCTCCGCAGTCGCTCTGCTCAAGCGGCTCATCGAGCGGGTGACGGGATGAGTCCCCTTGGGACGGGCTCGGACCAGCGGGGTCTCTTGACCGAGGAGGCTCGGGAGGCCCTCCACGGACTGAGGCTGCGCCCCTCGATCCGGGCCGATGGCCGCGTGACCGGCCTTCACCCCTCGACGCACCTCGGGCAGAGCCTGGAGTTCTCGGAGCTCAAGGCCTACGCCTTCGGCGATGACCGGAAGAGCGTGGACTGGCGCGTGTTCGCCCGCTCCGACCGTCTGTACGTGCGGCGTTTCCTGGACGAGACCAACCTCACCGCGCACCTCGTGCTGGACGCCTCCGGGTCCATGGCCTATCCCTCCCCGGTGTCCAAACACCACCACGCCGCGGCGATTCTGGCCGGGCTGGCCTATGTCCTCTTGCGGCAATCCGACGAGGTGAGCCTGTCGGTGGCCCACGAGCGGCACCCGAGATACTGCCCGCCGCGGGGGACACCCTCCTATCTTCCGGAGGTCCTGGCGGCCCTTGAGGCGTCCACGCCGTCGGGCCCCACGGTCCTCGAACCCGCCCTGAAGGCGCTGTCAGGGGCGGGCCTGCGGCGCGGCCTGGTCGTGGTGGCGAGCGACCTCTTGACACGCCTGGACCCGATCCTTTCCCTATTCGGGGCCCTCGTCGCCAGGGGGCACTGCGTGCTGGTATTTCACGTGCTCTCGCCCGAGGAACGCGCATTCCCCTTCCACGGTCCCGCGGTGTTTCGGTGCGAGGAGACGGGCGAGGAGACACTCCTGGACGCCTCGGCACTCAAGCCCCATTATCTCGCGGCCCTCGACCGGTTCTTGGCGAGGGTCCACTCCGGGTGTCACCGGGCTGGGGCCTACCATGTCCCCGTGACCCTTCGGCAGCCGCCACATCGGGACGTGGCCGAGGCGATTCGCCTGGTGTCCGGGGAGACCCGCCTTGTGCAATCGGGTTGAGGGCAGGTACCCATGGGCTTCGAGTCTCCAGCGGTCCTGTTTGCCCTGGTCGCCGCCTCGGTGCCACTGATCATTCACTTGCTGCTCCGGCGGAGGGCCCGGGTCGTCCCCCTGGACTCGCTGATGGTCCTGGTGCTGTCAGAGGGAGTGGCGGCCGTGCGCCTGAGATGGGCGCACAGGGCCCTGATCGCCCTGCGCATGCTCCTCATCGCCCTGATTGTGGTCGCGTTCGCGAGGCCATACGTGCTACGGCCTGTTGAGCCTGGGCTCGCCGCCGAGCAGCCGATCTCCCTCGGGCTGGTCTTGGACAACTCCCTCTCCATGCGGGCGACGTGGGGGGGCGAGACATCGTGGCGGAGGGCACAAAAAAGGGCCCGAAGAATCCTCGAGGGACTCCCACCGGAGTCGGAAGTCTTTGTGGCCCTCGCCGGACGACCGGCCACCCTGCACCCTGCGGGCGGACCCGGGTGGGACGCGGGTTTTGCCGCGCGGTTCGTCTCGCGTCTTGATGCGTCCCAAAGGTCCACGGACCTCGCCGAGGCCGTGCGCCTGGCGTCCGAGGCGGTGCGACGAAGCCCGCACCGGGACAAGCGCGTCGTGATCGTGTCGGATTTCGCGGACCCCACGATTCCGGACCTGGAAGGGGGGTCGCGCGCGGTCGAGTGGGTTTACGCGAGCGTCGGCCCGGAGGGACCTCTCCGCAACGCGACCCTAGCGTCCGCAGCGGCCTTCCCGGCCCCGGACGTCTCGCCAGGGCACGTGCGCGTCCAGGTCTCGCTCCGAAACGACGGCCCCGAGGCCATCGAGCCACTGGTGACGGTGCGTCTGGGCTTACACACCGCGGCGCGCAAGCTCGCATGCGAGTCCGGGGCGACCTGCGAACAGGAATTTTTGCTTCTTGCAGACCCTGGGGTTTTGTGGGGCGAAGTGAGGCTCCCCCCGGACGACCTGAACGACGACAACGTGCGGTTCTTCGCGCTCGAGGCCAGAGACCGCAATGCCGTGCTTTTGGTCAACGGTGCTCCCAGGCGGCGCCAGGACCTGGACGAGGCCTTCTTCCTCGAGCGTGCCTTGCGCCTGCGGGCCGCGGACCATCCAGGTTTCTCCGTTCAGACATTGGCGCCGGCGCAGGTCTCGGCCCTGCATTTGTCTACAGCCGTGGTCGTGGCCCTCTTGAACGTAGCCGAGTTGCCCGAAGCGGCGGTCGAGGCCCTTTCCAAGTTCGTAGAAGGCGGGGGCGGGCTACTCGTCACCGCAGGGGACAACGCGACGGGAGGGGCGTGGCAGACCGCGCTCGGGGGGCTTTTGCCCGGGCGGGTCCGTGACGCCGTGGACCTCGGGGATGCCAGGGCACGCTGGATGGACCCGGACCATCCGCTCGCGGTTCCGGGTAAGGGGATTCTCTCCGCGAGGGTGAATCAGGTCGCGGTGCTCGAACCAGGATGGCCGCGCAAGACGAAAGTCCTGGCCGAGGTGGCCGGTGGATTGCCCCTCCTCGTGGAGCGTGTGGTGGGACGGGGGGTGGTGCTCGTGTGGCTCGCCACGGTGGACCGAGACTGGACGGACTTTCCGCTCCGACCTGGTTTTCCGCCGTTCATGCGGGCCGTGTTTGCCTATCTCTCGCGTGCGTCCGGCTCGCAGGCGAGGACATCGCTTCTTGTGGGCGAGACACGGGTCGTGGAAGTCGGGGAGCGCCCGGTCACGGTGGTACCGCCCGGGGGCCGGGAGGTCCGCCTCGAACAGACCGGGGAGTTTTGCGCCACCGAGACACCCGGCGCCTACCGGGTGGAGGAAACCGAGAAGGGCGAGACCCGGGTCCGAGAGGTGTTCGTGGTGAACGTGGACCCGGAGGAGGGGGTGTTCTCGCGCGCAAAGCCCCCCGTGGCGGCGCGGGGGGAGCAGGAGCAAGGAGCCGGCGGCTCGCGCTCCCCCACGGACCAAGGTTCGCCGGTCCGCAAGGTCCCATTGACCACGTACCTGGTCGGGTTGCTGCTGGTGCTGTTGCTCGTCGAGGGGTGGCTGCGCGCTGAGGCGTGAATGGGAGCCCTCGCGCCCGTGGACCGTTTGTGAGGATGTCCATCGAGGGCCACCACCGTGACGCTGGATTCGGGATGGTTTCCTTCTGGGCTTGGCTCGGGCGGCCCCCCTGCTTCGCTTGCCTGTTTGACAGGCGCTGGGAAATCGGGGAGATCAGGGCAGGAGTGACGGGGACTTTTCCATGGAAGGCGAGCGTCTTGGCCGGTATCGCCTAGTCCGCAAACTCGCGACCGGCGGGATGGCCGAGGTCTTCCTGGCGGTCGCGACAGGACCGGAGGGGTTCGAGAAGGTCGTGGTGGTGAAACGGGTCCTCCACCACCTCTCCGAGGACCCCAGGTTTGTGGAGATGTTCCTGGACGAGGCACGGCTGGCAGCCCGTCTGGAACATCCGAACATCGTTCAGATTTTTGACCTAGGGGAGGTCGGTGGGCGCTACTTCATCGCGATGGAATACCTGCGCGGGCTACCAGTGTCCCACCTCCTTCGCCGCACGCGGGCCCGAGGCCAGGAGTTCCCGCATCCCCTGGCGGCCCTGGTGGTGTCCCGTGCGGCCAGTGCGCTGCACTACGCCCACCGCCTGAGAGGACCCGATGGCCGTCCGCTCGGCATCGTCCACCGCGACATCAGCCCAGACAACCTCTTCGTCACCCGCGAGGGGGTCGTGAAGGTCTTGGATTTCGGGATCGCGAAGGCCGTCACCAACCGTCACGAGACCACCGCCGGGACCATCAAGGGGAAGTTCGCCTACATGTCCCCGGAACAGGTGCGTGGACAACGCCTCGACGCACGCTCCGATGTCTTCTCGCTCGGGGTCGTGTTGTACGAACTGACCACCTCGGTACGACCCTTCGAGGGCACATCGGACATCCTGACGGTCTCGGCCATCCTGAACGACCCCCCACCGAGGCCGATGGACATCTTCCCCGGCTATGACCCGGCACTTGAGGCCATCTGCCTGAAGTGCCTGGCCAAGGATCCTGACCAGCGATGGGCGAGCGCGGGGGAACTGGCAGCGGCCCTGAGCCCCTTCGTGGGGACCTCGGCAGCAGAGGAGGCCCTTGCCAGCATGGTGGAGAGCCTGGCCACGGACGAAGAGCGGCTTCGCTGGGAACACCCGGTGGAGAAGCCGTCGGCCCCGTTGGAGGCGCAGGCTCGGGGTGCGACCCTCATCCAGGGCTCTCCCCCAGAGGGCTCCAGGCGCCCCGACGACACCGAGGTCGTCCGCCCGGAACCCAGGCCCCCCGTCTTGTCGCCGGGTTCGGCCGAACGAACGCTTGTCGAGGCTCCTTTGGACAAGCCGGCTGTGCCCCCGACGGCCGCCTCGGCAACGGCAGGGTCGCAAAGGGGTCGCAAGGGCCTGATGCTAGGGATTGTCGGGGGCCTCCTGCTCGTCGCCGCGGCAGGGGCAGGTGTGTGGGTCTTTGGGACCTCCCCCCAGGTGGACAGCGGCCCCGCCTCTCCCCCCGTCGCGCAGGTCCCTCCCGCTGTCGGCGTCGCCCCCCAGGCGGAGTCGCGGCCCACACGCCTTGTGGTTCGAAGCGTGGTGGATGCGATCGTGGAGGTGGACGGACGGGTCTGTGGGGTCGGACGATGCGAACGCGAGACCTCCCCGGGCCCGCATCGGGTCCGGGTCCGGGGCCATGGATACCAACGGGAGCAGGAGGTGGACCTCCCGGAGGGACGGACCACCGAGGTCGAGGTGATGCCGCCCCCCGGCTCGCTCAGGCTGAAGGTCCCCCCAGGGGTCGAGGCCTGGCTGGACGGAGAACGGGTGGGGCGGGCGCCGTTCGTGCGCCCCATCCAGACCTGGCAGGGGGTCCACACCCTTCGCCTGGTGCCTCCGCGGGGTGACCCGGTGGTCCGAACCGTGGTCCTGACCGCGGCCCAGCCCGAGGTCACCGTGAAATGGCCGTGAGACCTTGGATTGAACCTTCCATTGGCAACGGCCGCGACGGGGACAGGGTTCTTGACGGAGAAGAAGACCTGCTCCGACCAGCATCGAGGATGCGCAGTCGGGTGGCTGCCCCGCGACCTGGACCGCGACGGCGTGATGGATTTTTCGCCTCGGAACCAGGCGCAACCAGTCAGCGCCAGAGCGCGCCGATCCGGTCCAGGCGCACACCGTGCACGGGGTCTCTCGACCACACGATTGGGCCGGGCCTCCCGATGATGGCCTCGACAGGCAGGGGGCCAACCTCGCGCGAATCTCTGGCGTCCGCGGTGGAGCGATTGTCGCAGACCAGCACCACGTGCCCCTCAGGGACCTCCCAGGATCGCTGCCCGACCACAACGCCGCGTCGGAAGAAAAAGGGGTGCCGGCCCGTGTCGAGTTCCTCTTCATAAATCTGGAGGTTGCGGACCTCCTCGGGCGGCGCGGATACAACCTCGGGCAGGAGGACAACCCCGACCTCCGAGGAGGGCACGACCGCGTCGTTTCGCGTGAGGGAGACGCCGTGCAGGGTGACGCGGTCCCCTCCGGTCCCCACAACGCGCGCAAGAATCGGACCACCAGGGGTCTGCGCGACCACGAGGTCGCCCCTCTGAACGGCTTGCCGGGCGGGCTCGCCCCGGTGCACCAGGACTGCCTCGCCCGGCAAAAGTCCGGGGAACTCGCAGTGGTCACGGAGCACCACGAGGGCGCACGAGTGTCCCACCCAGGCCCAAAGGCCCCCCATCACGACAAGGACCAGCGCGGCAAGGCCCACGAGGGCCAACCCCGGTCTGAATCGCACGCCGACAGGCTCAAACCACAAGAGGACAACGAGGGTCGCGTATACGATGGCGCCGACCAGGGCGGCCTGGAGGGGGTGGATGCCCGCGAGGCACACCAGGGCTGCGACGGTCGGCACCACCGCCCCGTAAACCCCGAGAATGACACCTCCGAGCCCGATCCGGCCGGACACCATCATCCCCGAGCCCGGAGCGAGGAGGTCCAGGGCCCGGCACGCGGCGCGCCTCCATCCGCGGACCCCTGTGGGGCTCATGCCCGCTCCTTCCCCGTGGCGCACAGGTCCCAAAGTATGCAACCGTCGCAATGAGGCCTGGTGCGGCACGTCTCCTTCCCGTGGATGACGACCTGCGCGTGGTAGTCGTTGAAGAGGGCAGGGTCCTTCCGGAGCGCCGATTCGAAGAAGGCCCGGATGTCGTCATAGTCCGCGGTCGGGTCCAGAACTCCCATCCGGCCAAAGATCCGCCTCGTGTAGCCATCCACGACAAAAACAGGCCTCCCGAGCGCGTACAGGAGGATCGAGTCCGCGGTCTCGCGCCCGACACCGGGGATTTCCAGCAAGAGCGCCCGCAAATCCTCCGTGTCAAGCCCGCGACCCAAGGCCGACACGTCTCCGCCCGCCTCGCGCAGCAGAAATTCGGCGACGGCGCGCAGGCGACGCGCCTTGACGTTGAAGTAGCCAGCGGGCCTGATGAGGGAGGCGAGCGCCTCGTGCTCCAGGGCAGCGATCGCGTGTGGGTCCAGGGCACCTGCGGCCTTCAGGTTCGCAATCGCCCGCTCCACGTTGACCCAGGCCGTGTTCTGGGTCAGGACCGCGCCGACCACGACCTCGTAGGGGGTCTCGCCGGGCCACCATCGCTGATGACCCCGCGCGGCCAGGAGACGGCGATAGACCTCCATCAAGAGCCGGCCGCCCTGGATGCGGCGCAAACTTCGAGACCGGGTCGCCATCCTGCCTAGCCTTCCGTGACGCCGCACGCCATGAGTCCGGTCAGGACCTCCGAGATCGAGCGCGCGGCCCGCACCGGCGTGAGCGTCAAGGTGATGACCACTCGCCCCTGGGCCTCTGCCACCTCAATATCCCCCGCGCTCCAAGCCAAAGAACGCCCGAGGGGCGTTGCCTCAAGGCCGCGAGGCGGCGCAACGGGCGTCCAGTTGTCGCGGTTGCGCTCCGCCCACGCACGCCAGGCCCCTGCCTGCCCCGCGACGGTCCAGACGACGCGGACCAGCCCCGAGGTCTCCTCCACGGCCTGGATGACGAGGGCCGTGGCCTGACCGAGGTCCTGTGGGGCCAGCCTCGCCAGGCAAGGCGGCCTGATCAGGGCGCTTACCGGGCCATCCCCCAAGGCGGGCTCGTCGCGCGAGCGTGGATCCCCGGTATCCCCAGCACCCAAGCAGCCGGCCTCGTCCTGCTCGCTCGGGCGGTCGAGCCCGGGCACCAAGACCTGCCGGCCACAGCGCCCCCCGCTCACCAGGACCCACAACGCATCCTCCTCCACGGATGCTCGAAGCGCCCGGAGCGCGGCCTGCCCCAGGCGCGAGCCCGGGTCGGCCCGGACCGCGTACCACGCCGAATCGGGCACCTGGGCCGCTGGATCGGGCTTTGAGCGCGGCAAGTTCCAGAGCACGGCCGAGGCCACGACCAGGGAGGCGAAGGCCAAAACGACCCCCACCGCGACGACGCGCGCCACCGTGCGCCGGCCCCCCTCGCGCAACAGCCCCCCGACCCAGGCGAATGCAACCCCAACGAAAAACAGCACCGTGATCGGGACGGCCAACAGGACCTGCGAGAGCGGGTCGGGGGGCGTGAAGACCGCGCCTAGCACAAAGGCCAGGACTACGAAGTAGCGGCTGACCTTCCACAGTTGTCGGTAGTGGATGACCCCGAGCAGGGCGAGCAGGAACATGACCAGGGGCAACTGAAAGAGGATCCCGAAAACCAGGGGGAAGAGGGTGACGAGACTGAAGGTGGCCTGCACGGTCGGCAGGAGGTGGATCATCCCCGAGGCCTGCGTGAACCCGACCAGGTAGTCCACGACCAGGGGTAGGAAGACCGCGTAGCAAAAAAGAACCCCCAAGAAAAAGAACCCCGATACGAGCCCCGTGACCTGGCGGACAAGGCGCCTCTCGTTCGCATAGAGCCCTGGGGCCACAAAGGCCCAGGCCTGGTAGAACAGGTAGGGTGCGGTCCCGATCAGGGCCGCGACGAGCGAGACCTGGAGGTACACGGTGATGGTCTCGGTGACTTGGAGGGCCTGGAGCGCTGGGATCCCGTGCGCCCGGAGCGCGACGAGCACCGGGCGTGCCATCCAGGCGAACAGTTCTTCGTGAAATACATATGCGACAAAAAATCCTACCATGACGGCGACGACGCACCGAATCAGCCTGGACCGAAGTTCGGCCAGGTGCTCCGTGAGCGTCATGGGTCGGTCTTCCATCCGGCTCAACCGCGGTCACTAGACGGGGGGAGCGAAGGGGGTGGCTCACCGGGGGCGGCCTGGCCGGCCGCGGGCGTATCCAGGGTCTTCGAGGTCGGCGGGCTCTTCGGGGCATCCCCCGGCGCGACCTCGACGGAGTAGGAGGCCGGTCTCGGCGGGGTGGGCGGCTCCTCGTCGAGGCTGCTCATGGCCCGCCGAAACTCGCGCAGTCCCTTTCCAAGACCCTTGGCGATGTCGGGGAGTTTCGTGGGACCCAAGACCAACAGCGCAATGACGAGAATGACCAGGATCTCAGACCACCCGATCCCGAACATGCCGCCCCCTTGCGGCGCGGTGAGACCACGCCTTGACCTTACCAGACCGGGGCGCGGAGTGTCAAAAGGCGTGGTCCGGCCCAAAGCCTTTCGACTGCTGTTTTGAAAACGGGCACGATCAGGTCCACGTCCCGCACACGGGGATGGACGCTCGAGGTCTTTCTGGATAGGATTTGGCTCGGTATCCGCGTGGGCAGGACATGTTTACCGGGCTCATCGAGACGGTCGGAACCATCCGGGACGTGCGGTCGGAGGGAGGCGGCCTCCGCCTCGTCATCCGGGCATCGTTCGCGTCGGGCCCCTTGCGTGTGGGCGAGAGCATCGCGGTATCCGGTCCTTGTCTGACCGTGGAGCGTGTCCTTCCGGATGGATTCGAGACCTTCGCGTCCTCTGAGACCCTGGCCCACACCACCCTGGCGCGGGCGCGGGCGGGCCGGGCCGTGAACCTCGAGCGGGCCCTGCTGGCCGGAAGCCGCCTGGGCGGCCACTTCGTGTCCGGGCACGTGGATGGCGTGGGGCGCGTGCGGCGCGTGGCCCCGGATGGGGAGGCCCGGCGCGTGGTCATCCTCGCCCCTCCGGAGGTCCGGCCCCTGCTTGCGAGAAAGGGTTCTGTGGCCGTGGACGGGGTGAGCCTGACTGTCGCGGAGGTGCGGGGCGCCGAGTTCTCGGTTGTCTTGGTCCCGCACACGCTGGGGGCCACCACCCTTTCGTCGCTCCGGCCCGGCGAGGAGGTGAACGTCGAGGCGGACATCCTGGCCCGATATGTGCTTGCGACGCTATGCGCCCGAGGGGTCGGGGCGAGTTCTGGGGAGGCGGGTCCGCAGTGACGTTGGCCCTGGGAGCGGCCAGGCGGGCGCCTGGTCTCTTCGGGAGGGGAGGTGTTCGGGTTCTTGTCGCTCTTCGTGTTCGTGGTCCCCGCGGCTAAACCAAAGGCCGGGCGGGCCGTCTGTCCCCTTGTCGGGCTCTCGGACGAGGACCTGTACCGCCGGTTTGCGCAAGGCGAGGAACGGGCGTTTGAAATCCTGTTGAACCGTCACGGGGACCAAGTCTTTGGCTATCTGGTTCGCTTCTTTGGGGACCGCGAGGCGGCGAGAGACCTCGTGCAGGAGGTCTTCATGCGCGTCATCACCGGGGCGTCGTCGTTCCGGGGCGAATGTTCGTTCAGAACGTTCTTGTTCCGCGTGGTGCGCAACCTCTGCATTGATGTGATGAGGTCCCGCGCGGCCCGCCCCGAGGCGGGGGCCGCCTCGCTGGACGCGGTCTCGGACCCGGAGGACCGGCCGCTCTCGGAAATCGTACCGGGCCGGGAGCCCGATGGCGCGCACCGCGGGCTGTCGCGTGAACTGTCAGCCGCACTCGAGGAGGCCCTGGCCCGCCTCCCCGCGGAGCAGCGAGAGGTCTTCTTGATGCGCGAGGCCCAAGGCCTGAAGTTCGCGGAGATCGCCGAGGTCCTCGGGGTGAACGAGAACACGGTCAAGAGCCGGATGCACTACGCGGTCCAGTCGCTTCGCAAGGCCCTGGCCGCGTTCGGGGACGAGGCATGACGCACGACGAGGCCATGACCAGGGTCCTCGATTACGCCTATGGGGAGATGTCCCCGGAGGACGCCGCGGCGTTCGAGGCGCTGATCGCCACGGACAAGGCGCTGCGGGCCGAGGTCGAGGCCGTGCGGGCCGTGCGGGAGGCGGCGGCGAGGATGGCGCCGGTGGCGATCCCGGGGGACCTGAAGGCGGCGCTGTTGCGCGAGGCCGCGAGGCATCTCCGCAGGAAGTCCGTCGGGGCCCCGGCCTTCTGGGCGTTCCTCGAGCGCTTGTTCCTGTCGCCCGCGTTCACTGGGGCCATGGTCGTGGTGGTGGCGCTCGGGGTCAGTGTGCATCTGTTGCTCGAGATGGGGACCGAGGACCGGTTGAGCCGGACCGAGAGGGCAGAACGCACCGCGATCTCCCGGTCGGAGCCGATGGAGGAGAAGGCCCTGGAATCCGCGGAGACCGAAGGAGACAGGCCGGCGCCAGAGGCGACGACGGTCGCCGCGGAGAGGGGCGGCGCGGTCGAGGAAGGGGAGCGGGACCAGGCCAGGGCGACATGGGTGGCACAGGCCCCGCCTACGCGGGAGAAGGAACGCAAGAGGGACGCGTCAGGCGCGAGACAGGCGCCGAACCGCCTCCAGACGGACCAGGTGGCCGGGGGAACTGGACAGGTCGCCCGCGAAGTCCCACCGGCAAAACACGAGGCCCGTCCCACCCTCGAGGGGCGATTGTCCACCGATGCAGTCGGGAAGGCCGTGGGTGGGCGCTCGGAGACCACTCGCCTGGGCGGTGCAGGAACGACCCGGCCCCCCGCGGCCCCTCCGGCTTCCGCGGCTTCAGGTGCCGAGGAGGGCGTTGCGCCGCAGTCGGTCGCGGAGGACCGGGACCAGCCGCTCGATGACGCCAGGGCGGACCTGGCGCGGGCCAGGCGCCTGAAGTCCCAGGGCGCGCTGGAAGCGGCCCTGGCCGCGTACCAGGACGCCCTAGGGGCCGGGACCCTGACTGGGTCAGACCTCCGCGATGCCCTGGCCGAGGCCGCGGGAGTGGCGATTGCGCTCGGGCGGGCCGAGGAGGCGCGCGCGTACCTGGACCGTCTGAGGACCCTTCCGGGCGGCCGCGCCCGCGCCGTCCCGCTCGAGCGCAGGTTGGAGCCGGGGCGTTGACTTTAGGGGCCGGCCCGCCTGATATCCGGGGAACTGGCTCGGTCCCGTTCGGTTTCGTGGGGGTCCTTGGATGCTGCGAGCCACCCGATATGGCGAGGTGACGCGTTTCGATGTCGCGCGGACCGTCGCGGGGAGGGGATGGTACTGGACCGCCTTCTACCTGGTGGGCGACACCCTGATTGACGCGGGGTGCGCGCACGCGAGGGACGAGATCTTGGCGGCCCTGCAGGGGGTCCGCGTGCGGCGGGTCGTGGTCACTCACTCGCACGAGGACCACGTGGGGGCCGCGGCAGCCCTGAAACGACGGGACCCCGACCTCGCCGTTTTGGCCCATCCGCGTGCCCTGCCCGTCCTGGCGGACCCGGTCGGGATGCAGCCCCTGCATCTCTACCGCAAGGTCCTCTGGGGGCAGCCGGAGCCCGTCGAGGCCAGACCCGTGGGGGACGGCGTGGCCATTGAGGCCGGGGACCTTCGTTTCGTGGTCATCGAGACTCCTGGCCACTCCGCGGACCACTTGTGCTTCTTCGAGCCGGAGCGGGGGTGGCTGTTCACGGGAGACCTGTACATCGGCGGTCGCGAGCGGGCCCTGCGCAAGGGATACCGAATCCGGGAAATCATCGAGTCCCTGCGGCGCGTGGCCTCGCTGCCTTTTCGCGCCCTGTTCCCGGGGAGCGCGCGAGTCCCCTCGGACCCCCGGACCGCCATCGCCGACAAGGTCGCCTACCTCGAGGAGCTGGGCGAGCGCGTGGTCGCCCTTCATCGCCAGGGCCGCACCGTGCACGAGGTCGCACGCGCCCTGCTCGGACCACCGGACGCGATGGAGTGGGCGACGTTGGGCCACTTCTCGCGTGTGTGGCTCGTACGCTCCTACCTGGAGTCCTGGGAACCTCTGCGGGTCGAGCCCCGCGCAGCAAGCGGTGACTCCGAGCCGACCGTGAAACGCTTGGCGGTTTCTCTCGACAGAGAGGGTGAACGGCTTGCGGAGGTACCTTAATGACCCACGTCACCCTCACGACCCTGGGACGCCTCGTCATCCTGCACCGCGACGACCCATCCCCGGACGAGGTGCGGCGCCGCATCGAGATGCTGCTGATGGCGCATGTGCCGAAATCGGGCCTGATCGAAGTCTGGCCCGGCGACCGCCCGGACGAGGTCTTGTGGCGCAAGGTTAGGCAAAGGGTCAAAGTGCCTTCTTGCGGTTGAAACGCACTCGATACCACGCAGGCGGTCAGGGCCGAGGTCTCCCAAAAATCGGTGGTCTCCGCATTGCCCTATCGCCTTCAGGGGCGAGTCTGTTTGCGCTCCATAATTTCTTGTCATGATACGGGGATTCTGGTAGGTTCCGAGCGTTCGGTTGGGGTTCTTGCTCCCGGGAGGTCTGACCGGGGAGCGGGGATGACAGGCTCGAAAAGGGGGCGCCGATGGATTCTCCGGTGCGATTCCCCGAGATCGGGGAGAAACTGGCCAACCGATTCCGTGTGGTCTTCGGACGGGGCACTGGCCCGAACGGGGCGGTCTTCAAGGCGCTGGACCTGGCTCTGGACCTGCCCGTGGCCGTCAAGGTCTTCAAGCCGGAACTCTTCACGTCACCGTTTCGGGACCAGAACCTGCTCCGGCTCTACCGGGCCCGCGCCTACCAGGACCCCCACCTCATCAAGATCTACGAAGTCCAGGAAGATCGCGGGTGTCACTTCATCTCGTGCCAGTTGATGGAGGGGATGTCCCTCGCGGCGGTGCTGGACCTCCACGCCGAGAGCGGGGAGCACTTCACCATCCCCAAGGTGCGCTCCATCGTGAGCCGCATCCTGGCCGGGCTCCAGGCGGTCCATGCGACCGGGGCCATTCACGGCAATCTCAAGCCCCAGAATCTCTTCGTGCTCCCAGACCGGCTGGTCCTCTCTGACCCCTACTATCTGGTCGTCCGCCGTCTGATGGAGGGCGAGGAGATCCCTGTCTGGGATTACTACCGAGGGCCCGAGCAGTTGACGGACCCCTCCCTCGAGATGCCACAGACGGACCTATACGCCGCGGCCCTGATCTTCGGTGAACTGGTGGGAGGCAACCCCGTCAAGCCCGGCATCCCCCTGTCGGCCCAGATCCCGAGGCTGACCGCGCGATTCGACGACTGGTTCTTGCGGGCCACGGCCACGGACCCGCTCGAGCGGTTCCGCAACGTCTCGGAGTTCCGGGACTCCCTGATGGGCCTCCTCGACCTGGTCGAGTCAGAAGGGCTGTGGCAGCGCCGCTACCACGAGACCGGGTCGTTCCGGGCGATCCGGTTGGCCGCGCCGCGGGAGGAGCCCATCCGACGCATCGAACCCCCACCCGAGCCGGCCCGCGTGGAGGCCCCCGCGTCGGTGCCCGCGCCGGAACCGGCCGAGGTCAGTGTCCCACTGCCCCCTCCCTCACCCGAGGAGGCGCTTACCGAGGCGGTGAGCGAGGAGCCCGTCATCGCTAAGGTGCCGGGGCCTGCCGCGGTTGTGGAGATCCCCGCAGCGGTACCCGCCCCGCAACCAGTCGAGGTGCCTGCGCCAGAGCCACCTCCGCCTCCCGAGGAGGCCCTCGTCGAGGAGGTGGTCGCGAAGCCCGAGGTTGCTGCGCCCCCTGTCCGGGAGGTCACCGCGTCCATGGCCGAGGAGGCCCCTGCCGTGGAGCCCGTCGTGGGGCCCGAGGCGGAGGCCGTGGCGGTCCCGACGCCTCCCTCAGAGGAGGAGGGGATCGTCGTCAGTCCGGAGCCGGAGCCGGCCGAGGAGGTGATCGAGGGCATCGAGGTCTTGAGCGAGGAGATGCCCCCGCTGCCCGCGGACGGCCCGGCGGTGCGCCCCACCGAGGCGATCTTCCCGGACGAGCCCGTACGGGTCTCGCTTGGGGAGAGGGCGGCAGCGCCCGAGGCCCCGCCGATCCCTGCCGAGGCCCTGGCGGAAGAGGGTCGCAAGGCCCCCGTCCTCCCGGAGGCGGCCGGCGACACCCTGGAGGTGGAACGGGTCCCGGAGCCGCCGACTGCGGCGACAGCCCGGATGGCCCCGATGCAGCGCGTGGCCGGGGAGGCGGCGCGGCCCGCACCCAAGCCAGAGGGCGCGCCGGTGCGCTCGTTCTTGTTGCTCCTGGCCCTGTTCGTGCTCGTGGGAGGGGTCTCCGTCTTCGCGGTCTTGTGGTTCGCAAAGGAGCCATCGCCCCCTCCATCGCAGCCGCCCCCCCAGGCCGAGAAGGTGCCAAAGGTCACCCCGAAGCCAGCGGTGGTCACGCGCGACGCCGGCGAGGCCCAGGCACCGGATGCGGGTGGAGCCGCGGCTCCGGATGTGACGCCGGCCATGGCGCCCCCGCCACCTCCGCCGCCCCCGCCCCCTCCGCCCAAGCGCTCCCTGGCCGAGGTCTTGCGGTGCCCGGACGGGATGGCCAAGGTCGTGCTGGACCCGGAGGCACCGGACGACGCGGACCCCCGCAAGGTTGCCTTCTGCATTGCCACGCACGAGTACCCGGGCAAAGGGCAGAAGCCAAAGGTGGGGGTGTCCGCCGGGGCCGCGAAGGCGGCCTGCGCCCAGGAGGGCAAGCGACTGTGCACGGGCGAGGAGTGGCGGGCCGCGTGCGGCCAGGCCTACCCCTACGGGAACGAGTACCGGGAAGGGGCCTGCAACGTCACCTCCGGGGTCCTCAAGGAATCCGGATCCTTCCCCGACTGCAAGACGCCGCAGGGGGTGTACGACCTCGTGGGCAATGCCTCAGAGTGGGCCGCGGACGGTCGCGTGCATGGCGGCGACGCCACTGGGGGCCCGGACAATCGGTGCGAGACGTGGAGTAAGCGCCTGATGCCGGGACCGACCAACGGATTCCGGTGCTGTGCGGACGCGGTGCGATGACCGCGGACGGTCCGACAGTGGACTTCTCCCGCAGGACCAATCAGCATGATTGACCGCTATTCGACCCCCGAGATGCGCCGGGTCTGGTGCCCTGCGCGCCGCTTCGAGCGGATGCTCGAAGTCGAGATCGCCTACCTCGAGGCCCTGGAGGAGGACGGGGTCGCGCCGGCGGGCAGTGCGGCCCGCATCCGTGAAAAGGTCCGCCTGGACCCGGCCCGCATTGACGCGCTCGAGGCCACGCTCCGGCACGACGTGATCGCCTTTCTCGCGCACGTGGAGGAGCAGGCGGGCGAGGCCGCGCGCTTTCTGCACTTTGGGCTCACCTCGTCGGATGCCCTAGACACGGCCTTCGCCCTTCAGTTACGCGAGGCATGGGGACTCGTGCGGGCGGCCCTTCAGGGGCTCGCAGATGCCCTGTGGGACCTGGCCGAGCGCCACCGAACGACCCAGATGGTGGGACGGACCCACGGGATGCACGCGGAGGTGACGACGTTTGGCCTCGTGGTGTCCGGCTGGCGCGAGGAGGTCCTCCGGGGGATCGAGCGGGGCGAGCGGGCAGCGGAGGGAGTCGCGGTCGGGAAACTGTCCGGCGCAGTCGGGACCTTCGCATTCGGGGACCCGGCGCGGGAGGAGAGGGTCTTGCGGCGCCTGGGGCTTCGGCCCGAGCCCATCGCGACCCAGGTCGTGGCCCGAGACCGGCACGCGGCCTTCTTCACGGCCCTCGCGCTCATCGGAGGGACCCTGGAGCGCATCGCACTGAACATCCGTCACCTGCAACGCACCGAGGTCTCGGAGGTCCAGGAGCCCTTCGGGAAGGGGCAGCGGGGGTCCTCGGCCATGCCCCACAAAAAGAATCCCGTGGACAGCGAGAACGTGTGCGGCCAGGCGAGGCTTCTACGGGCATACGCGCTCGCGGCCCTCGAGAACATGGCCCTGTGGCACGAGCGGGACATCAGCCACTCGAGTGTGGAGCGCGTGGTGGGGCCAGACGCGACCGCGACCGCGGAGTTCGCTGCCCACAGGCTCGCGGGCATCGTGCGAGGGCTCGAGGTGCGGCCCGAGCGCATGGCGCAAAACCTCGTGGGCAGCGCGGACTTGTTGAGTTCCGAGGCGGTGCTACTCGCGCTGATCGAGAAAGGGCTCAAGCGTCAGGAGGCCTACATCTTGGTCCAGCGGGCCGCGATGCGCGCCGCAGCAGGGGAAGGGGCGTTTCGCGACCTCTTGGCAAAAGACCCGGAGGTGTGCGCGCATTTGGACAGGGAGGCCCTGGACCGCTGCTTTTCCCACCGGGACCACCTGAGGCACCTGGACGCGATCCTCGCTCGCCGGACGCCGCCAGGGCGGTGACAATGACGCTTGTCTTCGGCCAAGTTTTCGTGCGGGGTTGGGGGGAGGAGGAGTTGACCAGGGCCGTGGAGGCCGTCATGGGCCGCGAAGGCTACGCGCCGGCCGACCCTGCGCGCATCCCGCCCCGATACCCGGCTTTGGCCCGGGAGGTGGCGCGGGTGGCCATATCGGATGAAAGCACAGATGGGCTCCGGGCCGTGCTGTTCGAGGACTGGGACCGGACCTTCGAGAGGGCCTTGCGGTTGTCCAGGGAGAGGCCTGGGGCGGACGTGGTCGCGGTGGTGCATCCGCCGCTTCAACCCACGCGTATCAAGGCATACCGGGACGGTCAGGTCGTGCTCAAGCTCGGAGACGACCCGGACGAGGAGGTTGCGTACTGTCCGGCGGTGTCGTCCGAGGAGGAGGCGAGGCGCTTCCTCGAACGGTGGTGGCCGGGCGCGGCGGCCAGTCCTTCGCTGCTCCAGGCGCTCGCAGGGGTCCGCCGGGATTGCTTGTACCGCGATGCCGTGGGTGGGGCGTGGCCACTGCCCCTTGTGGAAAGGGTCTTTCTGTCCCGGCGGTCCAGGCTGTACGTCGAGTCGTGAGCCTCTCTGAAGGAGGTCGAAAGATGGCGAGGGTGTCGGTCATCGTGATGCCCAAGGAGGAGGTCCTGGACCCCCAGGGGCGGGCAGTTCTCGGGGCCTTGCGGGCTTTGGGCTTTGCCGGTTTGGTAGACTGCCGGGTCGGCAAGGTCATCCGCCTCACGTTCGAGGGGGAAGGGGAGGCGGACGGCCTTCGCTCGACGGCCGCGGAGATGGCCAAAGCCCTGCTTGCGAACCCTGTGACAGAGGACTTCAGGGTCGTGGTCGAGGAGGGGGAGGGGTGAGGTTCGCCATCGTTGTCTTCCCAGGCTCCAACTGCGAGCGCGACTGCGCGCATGTGCTTGATGCGGTCTTGAGGCAGGATGTCCGGTTTGTTTTCCACAAGGAGCGCGCGCTGCCCGCATCGGATTGTGTCATCCTGCCCGGGGGGTTCAGTTACGGGGACTACCTGCGTCCTGGGGCCATCGCGCGCTTCTCGCCTATCATGGCGGACATCGTCCGATTCGCGCACGCAGGGGGGCTAGTCTTTGGGATCTGCAACGGCTTTCAGGTCATGGTAGAGGCGGGGCTCTTGCCGGGAGCACTCTTGCGCAATGAGCAAGGGCGCTTCGTCTGCCGCGATGTCTTCGTGCGCGTGGAGAACGCGGGGACGGCCTTGACCCGGATGTGTACGCCAGGCCAGGTCCTGCGACTCCCGGTGGCCCACGCGGAGGGCCGCTATTATGCACCCGCGGAGACGCTCGACGAGATGCGGCGTTCGGGGCAGATTTTATTTCGGTACGTCGACCGTCGGGGCCAGACCCGGGACGCCGCCAATCCCAATGGCTCCCTGGACCACATCGCGGGCGTGATGAACCGGCAGGGCAACTGCTTCGGGATGATGCCGCACCCCGAGCGGGCGAGCGAGGCGGTGTTGGGCGGGGTGGACGGGAGGGTCCTGTTCGAATCGTTGATCCGGACAATTGGACGGGGGTGAGGGGCGAATGGCGATGAAAGACCTGGCCCTGGCGCAGGGGCTGACCGCAGAGGAGTGGGAGCGGATCGTGCGCGCGCTTCAGCGCGAGCCCACCGAGGCCGAGGTCGCGGTGTTTGCGGCCATGTGGAACGAGCATGTGTCCTACAAGTCCTCGCGCCCGTACCTCAAGCGATTGCCGACCAGGGGACCGCGCGTGCTCGTGGGACCCGGCGAGAACGCTGGGGTGGTGGACCTGGGCGGGGGCCTTGCGGCCTGCTTTAAGATGGAGAGCCACAACCACCCCTCCTATATCGAGCCGTTTCAGGGGGCCGCGACCGGCGTGGGGGGGATCCTGCGCGACATCTTCACCATGGGTGCCCGACCTATCGCGAACCTCAACTCCCTGCGCTTCGGCTCCCCGTCGCACCCGCGGACTTCCTACCTCGTGTCGGGCGTGGTGTCCGGCATCGCTCACTACGGCAACTGCATGGGCGTGCCCACCGTGGGCGGAGAACTCGTCTTCGACCCCACCTACGACCAGAACTGCTTGGTCAATGTGTTCACGCTTGGCATCATGCGGGCGGACCGCATCTTCTACGGGCGGGCCTCTGTGCCAGGCAGCATCGTGGTGTACGTGGGGTCCCCGACAGGGCGCGACGGGATCCACGGGGCCTCGATGGCGAGCGCGGCCTTTGATGAGGATGCCCCCCTCAAGCGACCCACTGTCCAGGTCGGAGACCCCTTTGCGGAGAAGTGCCTTCTAGAGGCGTGCCTGGAACTGATGGACCGCGGTCTGATCCTGGGCATCCAGGACATGGGGGCCGCGGGACTTACCTGCTCGACCTTCGAGATGGCGTCACGCGGAGGCACGGGGATGCGCGTGGACCTCTCGCGCGTGCCCCTGCGGGCCGCTCGCATGACCGCGGCGGAGATCCTCTTGAGCGAGTCGCAGGAACGGATGCTCCTCGTCACGTCGCCGGGAAGTGTGGAGGCAGTGATCGGGGTCCTGAACGCGTGGGATCTGTGCGGGGCGGTCATCGGGGAGGTGACGGACACCCGGCGCATGGAGATGTGGTATCAGGGCGAGAAGGTCGTGGACCTACCCGTCGCGTTGCTTACGGACGAGGCTCCGGTGTACGAGCGACCCTGGACCGAGCCCGAGGACCTGCACGAGCGCCGCACCCTGCCGCCGCATTCCGGGCGGGGAGAGGTGTGGGAATCTTTTTTCGACCTCCTGGACGACCTGGCGTTTCGTTCGCGCGCCCCCGTCTTCGAGCAGTACGACCACATGGTGCAGGCCCGGACCGTGGTGCGGCCAGGCGAGGCGGATGCAGCGGTGTTGCGGCTCCTGGAGGCCCCGCCTAAGGGCCTCGCGGTGGTCGCGGACGGTAACGGCTGCATGACCTGGCTCGACCCGGCGGTCGGGGCCTTCAACCTCGTGGCCGAGGCTGTGCTGAACCTCGCCTGCGTGGGGGCGAGGCCCCTTGGGCTGACTGACTGCCTGAACTTCGGAAACCCCGAGCGTCCCCAAGTAATGTGGGAGTTTCGGGAGGCGGTGCGGGGGTTGTCCGAGGCGTGCGAGGAGTTCGGCACCCCCGTGACTGGCGGCAACGTCAGTTTCTACAACGAGACCGCCGGGCGCTCGATCTTCCCGACCCCGGTGGTCGGGGTCGTGGGGCTCATCGCCGACGTGGGGAAGGTGGTGCGAGCGGGGTTTGCGCGAGCCGGGGACGCGGTGGTCCTGCTCGGCCCTGCCCGGGCGCGGCTGGACGGGTCGCTGTATCTTCGGCGGCGCACCGGGGAGGTCAGGGGTCGGCCCGAGCGGGCGGACCCTGTTCTGCACCGCGCGCTGTGCGACCTGATCGTCTGCCTGATCGAGGAGGGCGTGCTGCACAGTGCGCACGATGTGTCGGAGGGGGGGCTTTTGTTCGCGTTGGCCGAGTGCGTGGTCTCGTCTCCGGGGCGTCTTGGGGCGGTCTTGGACCTCTCGTTCGCCTCCGCGGACCCGGAAGCCTACCTGTTCGGGGAGGCACCCTCGCGGGCCATCGTCACCCTGTCGCCGGCCGACTTCGGGGCACTTCAGGCCGCGGCGCGCGAGAGGGGCGTCCCGTGCCAGCCGCTCGGCGTGGTGGGCGGGCCGATCCTGCGTGCTGACCCCTTCATCTCTGTCCCGGTCGAGACCCTCCTCGCTCGCCACCTGGCACCGATCCCCGGGCTATAGGGACCGGCACCACCTTGGAGGCGTTTTGACCCTCCCCTTTCCCACCACGACCGGAACGGCGTACACTTCGGGTCATGAGGTGGACCGCGTGGGGGGTGGGGCTTGCGTTGTCCTGGCTCGGGCCTGTGGCCTCGGCAGGGTCGAGCGCCGACTACTCGCGCACACCTGTGCTCATGGTGCACGGCTGGTTCGTTTCGGACCTCGCAGGGGTCGCGACCTGGGCCACGATGAAGAAGCGCCTGATCGAGGACGGATGGCCGGAGGAGTACCTCGATACGCCTTCCTTTCGGGACGTACGGGGGTGCGACCCGGAGCACGCGGCAGAGATCGCAGGGTGGGTGGAGGCCCTTCTCGCGCGTACCGGGGCCGAGAAGGTGGATATCCTCGCCCACAGCGAGGGGGCGCTCAACACCTTGTTCTACTTGAAGAAGATGTGCGGGGTGCATCGAGTGCGCAAACTCGTCTCCCTTGCCGGGGCCTTCCACGGGACGACCGTCGCGTGCATCGCCCCCTTCTCGTGCGGGGCCAAGGAGATGTGCATCCCCTCGACCCCTGATGGCTGGAAGCAGAACGAGGTCCTCGCGGACCTGCTCGCCTGCGACGAGACCCCCGGTGACGTGCTGTACACCACCATCTGGTCGCCCTGGGACGAAATCATCGTGCCCCAGGAGGGAAGCATCCTGGCCGGGGCAGAGGTCATCCAGGTCCAGACTCCCTTCACGGAACATGGAGGCATCCTCTGGTCCGACGAGGTGTACGCCTACGTACGCGAGGCGCTTTTGTCTGGTGGGGCCAACGAGGATGGCCCCGGCTGGGAGTGTCTGCCTGCGTGTGCCCCGCCGCCCCCCGGCCCTTCCCCTGACCTATCGGACCTCGCGAATTCCCTTGCGGAGGAGCACACAGGGCTCCCCGACCCGGTCCCAGAGAGGCCGCAAGACATCCTGGGCCATCACGACCTCGGCGTTTTGGAGGACCGGGACGCGGCCGAGGCCGAGGATGCGGCGCACCCTCGCCCGGCGTGGGATAGAGGGGACCTGGGCCGACGAGCGCCCCCATCCCTCGGCGGATGCCAGGCCGCGCGGGACACGAGACGGCCTTTCCCATGGTGGTTCGCGATCCTTGTGGCCCTGCGAGCCTCCAAACATCTTCCGGATCAGTCCGCTGGACGCAGGATGCGCAGGAACGTCACAAAGAACGGGACCGCAGTGTTGCCGCCTGTCGCGCCATGCATGGGCAGGCGGTCGTCGTAGCCCACGATGAAGGCGGCCACGAGTCGCCCGTCCGACCCCACAAACCACGCCTCGCGCGAGCGGTTCGTCGTACCCGTCTTGCCGAAGACGGGCCAGGGAAGTTCCTTGGCTTTCTGGGCCGTGCCCTCGGTGACGACACGCCGCATCATTCCCCGGATCGCCCTGGCTGTCTCCGACGAGACCCTGCGGGATGGCCGGGGCTCATGCTCGAGCAAGACACGACCCTGGTGGTCAGTTACCCTGCGCACGAGGTAGGGCGTATCATATAGGCCCCCGGCAACAAAGGTGGCCATGGCGTTCGCCAACTCGAGGGGAGTCGCCTCGGCGCTTCCGAGCGCCAAGGAAAGGTCGCGCGGCACTGGACCAAAAAAGCCCAAGGACATCAGGAGGTCTGCCACCGGCCCGACCCCGACTTCCATCATGGCCCGCACCGCGATCACGTTGATCGAGTGGGCCAGGGCGGTGGCGATGTCGTACTCCCGACCGTCAAAGCCCCCCTCAAAGTTCCGGGGGGTCCAGGCCCGACCTGAGGCCCCTCGCAGGCGCAGGGGCGTGTTGGGGTAGGTGCGCGAGGCAGGGATGCCCATGTCCAGCGCCGCCGCGTACAAAAAAGGCTTGACCGCGGACCCGATGGGGCGACGCGACTGGACCGCACGGTTGAATGGGCGCGTCGCAAAGTCCTCCCCTCCGACCAGGGCCAGGACCGCCCGGTCCACTGGGTCCACCACAGCCACCGCAGCCTGGGGGCCGATCTCCGCGTTCACCACAAGCGTTTGGGGGTCCTCGGGGTGGCCCCCTGTCTCCGAGACGAGCCACTCGGTGCCAGGCCGGCACGCCGAGTAAACGTCAGGCCTGCCACCAAGGGCCATCCGCGCGATGGAGCGTGGCTCAAGCCGCGCGCGGACCCCGCCGACCTCGACCTCGATCAGACCGCGCTCTGGCTCGCAGACCTGGACCCTTGCCCGCACCGCCTTGGGCGGGTCCGGGATGCCATCCAAAAGGTCGTCCGTGCCGTCCAAAAGCCCTGCCTCCCGGGCCATCTCCTCGTCCCTGGTCCTGGTCCGCCCACTGGCCCACAGGCGCGCAAGCCCGAGCGCGACCGCGACCTCCGCCGCATCCGATACTGCCAAGTCGAGCGTGGTCTCGATGCGTAGCCCGTCGTGCAGGAGCCTCCCCTCGCCGAACAACTTGGTCACCTCCCGGCGCACCGCGTCCACGAAGTAGGGAGCGGCCCCGAGCCTTTGCGCCTCGCGCCCCCACAGACGCACCCGGGTGCGTGCGGCGTCACGGGCCTCGGCCTCGGTCAGAAGACCTTCCTCGACCATGCGCCCGAGCACGTAGTGCTGCCGACGAAGTGCGGCCTCAGGGTGGCGCAAGGGGTTCAATGCCTCCGGGGCCTGGACCATCCCAGCCAAAAGCGCTGCCTCGGCCACGTTCAGCCTGGTGACAGACTTGCCAAAGTAGAATCTCGCGGCCTCCTCGAACCCGTATCGCCCGCTGCCCAGATAGACCTCGCTCGCGTAGATGGCCAAGATCTCCTTCTTGCTGAGGCGGCGCTCCACCTGCCGGGCGAGGAGCATCTCGCGGACCTTGCGCTCGTAGGTGCGCTCCGGCCCCAGCAGGACCTGCTTGACCACTTGCTGGGTGATCGTGGAGCCGCCTTGCGAGACCCGTCCCCTCCACAGGTTCACGAGCATGGCCCGCGCGATCCCCCAGTACGACAGCCCCTCGTGCCGGTAGAAGTCCGCGTCCTCGGCGGCCAGGATGGCCTTTTCGAGCACAGGGGGGATGGACTCGGGGTCCAAGACGGTGCGGCGCTCGGTGAAGAACTCCGCGACCACGCTTCCGTCTGAGGCGAGGATGCGGCTCACCTTGGGGACGCGCTCTGCGTACTGCGCAAAGGTCGGGACCTCGGGAAGTCCGGACTCGATGATACGGACCGCGGTCGCAAGCGCCGCAATCCCGAGGCCCACCGCGGCCGCCAAGGCCAAAAAGACCCAGGCCCAGCGTCCTCGTGCGGACCCGCGCCTGTGCGACCCCTCGCGACCCCGGCGTCCGCTCGCTCGTCTCGCCCCGCCCACGGTCCCAATCCTAGCCTGTCCCCCCTTTGCCTGCCCAAGTCCGCGACAGGCAAGACCAAGAAAGGTGCACGGCTCCTTGTTGTCGGGCCGCGTTGCTACAATGGCGCGAGGTCGGAGGCGCCTGGATGGACGAGCGCACGATGGCTGTCTCTGGCGTCGTCACGGACGAGGACGTGGTGCGCGTGGCCGCTGGGTGCGCGCTTGTGTGCACCTTCTGCCCCCACGCCTATGGCCGCTCTGGGGACCCTGTGGAGAGGGTCCTAAGCCCTGATTACCCCATCCCTGCCGCACACCGCATCACGATCCTCGCCGGGGACTGCCTGGACGCGCGTTTCGCGCCGCTCGTCGCGCGGGCGAGGGACTCCGGTGCCCGCGAGGTCCGCGTCTATGCCCACGCGGGGGTCAGGGAACCCAGCGACATCGCTTCCCTTTGCGAGGCCGGACTGACCGGGCTTCACCTCGTGCTCCCCGCCGCGAGGCGTGACCTCCTTCGGGACCTGACCGGAGGACGCGGGGGGCTCGCGAGGCTCGCGCGGATACTTGATTGCGCAGCCAAGGCGGACTTGGGCGTGTTCCTCGAGGTCCCGGTGGTCCAGCGAAGCGCCCCGGCGCTCGCCGACACTGTGCGGCGCGCCCTCAACCGCGCGGGCCGCTGCGAGGGGGTCACCTTGCGTTTCTTGGCCGAGTTCGACCGAGTGCGTGGTGCACTCCCCTGGGACGCAGGTGCGGCGCGCGAGGCCGTCATGGAGTGCCTTGATTTGGCCCGCTCGCGCGGGGTGCCTATGTCGCTCGCGCACCCCGAGGCCCCGCCTCCGTGTCTCATGGACCTCACTGGCGCGACCGCCGAGACCTATCCCTCCCTGTGCGCGAGCGCGCCAGGCGGGCGGGTCAAGCCACATCCGACCTGCGAGCGCTGTCCGGTCGCGCGCATCTGCCCCGCGGACGGACAGTACCTTCGCGTCGGGGCCCTTCCCTTGAAGCCCCCGGATGCGGCGAGCGCCGAGCACGAGCCGGCCACGAGCGCGACCTTGTTCCTTCGCCGCGCCTCGCTCGAGACGCTGCTCGACGAGTTCCGGGCCAGACGTCCGCTCTGCCGCGCCCCCTGGGAGGCCCTAGAGGCCCACGACATCCGGGGGGTCGTGGCCCCGTGTGCCGGGGGCTGGCCGCGCGAGGAGGCGACCCTCGCGTGCGCCTCGTGGCGCGAGCACGGCCTGCTCGGGGCCTGGAATGCGCCAGGGATGCAAGCCTTTCGCCGCGCCATCGCCGCCCGCACGCCTGAGCGGACCTGCAAGCCCGAGTGCCCGGCCTTTCACGGTGGCCCGCAGTCCGCCCTCCCCCCCCTGGCCCCGGCTGCCACGCGCGTGTTCCACGACAACTTTGTGCTCAACCTCCGCGAGATGCTTGACGGGGCCGAGGTGCTCCGCTCCCGACCCCTCATCGTCACCCTCTCCCCCACCTTCCGCTGCCCGAACCACTGCCGGATGTGCGACATCCACGAGATGAGAGACCGGATGGGCCGGGACCCAGCCCTGTACGACATGGGGGATGACCTGTTCGAGGAGGTGCGAGACCTCTTGCCGACTATTCGGCTGCTCGCGCTCACCGGGGGTGAGCCCCTGGTTTCTCGGCGCCTGCGGAACCTGCTGCGGGAGTTCGATGCGGAGCGCTTCCCGGACGGGGCGGTGACGCTGACCACGAACGGGCTTCTCTTGCGGGAGTCCGTGCTGCAAGACCTCGCGCGCACGCGGCTCAAACTGGTCATCGTATCGCTGAACGCCGCGAGCGAGGGGACCTACGAGGCGATCACCGGCACCCGCGGGGGCTTTGCAAGGGTGCTCGCCAACCTGCGCGCCCTGGTCGCGATGGCGCCGCGCATGGCCGGCAGGCCCGCTGTCGTGGCGAGTTTCGTGGCCATGCGCTCGAACCTTTGCGAGCTCCCCGCCTTCCTCGACCTGGCCCGCGACCTGAAGTGCGGCGTGCGCCTGCTGCCGGTCGAGCGCGACCGCTGCGGGGAATCGTTGTGCACGGACCAGGAGACTTTGTCGCGCGCCGTGGCCTTTCTGGACCAAGAGGTCTTCCCGCGCCTCGGCCGTCATCCCCACGCGGTCCGGGCCGAGGTGGCGCGCCTAGCCTCGATCTTGCGCTCGCGGCTTGCGAGGCGCGACTTCACACCCCTTTAGACGCGGCCCTAGCCATTCGCGATGCCTCCCGCCTCACGCGCGGCATCGAAGACGCTATGATCGGTTGGTGCGATGCGGACGAAAGACAGGACGATGACAACGAGGACGCCGCGGCTTTGGGTTCGCGAGGTGGGCCTTGTCCCCTACCCAGACGGCCTGCGGCTCCAGGAGGAGGCATCGGAGGAGGTCCTGGCCGGACACGCACACGGGATCATCCTGGCCCTCCGACATCCCCCCACCTTGACGCTCGGACGTCGCGCACGCATGGAAGAGGTGCACGTCTCACGGGTCGCGCGGCGTCTCGCGGGCGTGGACCTGTACTACACGGAACGGGGCGGCGGCGCCACCTACCACGGGCCTGACCAGGCGGTCGTGTACCCGGTGGTCCATCTGGACCGGCTCGGGCTCAGGGTCGAGGACCTCCTGGACTGCCTCCGTGACGCCACGCTCGCCTTCCTTCTGGGAGCAGGGATTCAGGCCTTCTGGGACCGGGAGCGACCCGGTGTCTATGTGGAGGGCGCGAAGATCGCTTCGGTGGGCCTGCACGTATCGCGCGGGGTGACGACGCACGGACTCGCGCTCAACGTGGGGCCTGACCTCGCTGGGTTCCAATGGATAGACCCCTGCAAGTGCCCGGGCCTCTTGGTGACGAGTCTGTTCGCGGTGACCGGGCACCCGGATAATCCGGACCGGGTCGCGGCCCATCTTGCAAGGTCGGTCGCGGCTCGCCTGCGGACCCTCGCCCGCAGTGGTACAATGCGATCCGGCCTTCGCCAGACAGGGAGGTGGCCTACGTGACGGGGATTGACCCTCACGCCCTCGAACGCTGGATGTACCGGAAGGACGGGTTGGACTACGGCCCGTTCTCGGTGCGAGACCTCCACGACCTGATCCGGACGCACCGCATTGACGAGAACACGGAGGTCCGCAACCTCCGGGAGAGGCGTTTCCTGCGCCTCGCGGACGTCCCACACCTCAAGGCGTTTTACGACGAGTTTACCCGCAAAGAGGCCGAGGAGAAGCGGCGGCGCGAGGTTCTGCGCGAGGCCGAGTCCCTCGAGAAGGCGATCCGGCGCCACCATCGGATGCCTCTGCTCCTCGGCGGCGCGGGCGTGGTCGTGCTCGGAGTGGGCGTGTTCTTGGTCTTGCGCCCCTCGGCGCCCTCGGGGCCGCCACTCGACCTCGAGGTCTTCCGGCCCCTCGTCCTGGGGACCCTTCCCGCACTCCCCAAACCTTCGCCAACGCAGAAAGCCCCGGCTCCAGACGAGAATGGAAAGCGCGTTCGAAGGGTCCAGCGGCTGCAGAGTCGGCATGCCACAGAGCGCGCCGAGACCGCCATCCCCTTGCCCACCGTGGACCTCTCCCTCGACGAGGAGGACGTCTCTGGCGGCCGGCCTCTGTCGAGGGAGGACCTCGCATTCGTCCAACAGCGAGTGACGGGGGGGCTGGTTCGATGTTTCCGCGCCGAGGCCGAGGCCCGCCCCGAGTTCCGCGGGGGCACGGTTTCACTCTATATCCTGTCGTCGGGCCAGGTGGCGCTGTCCCGTGTGGACACCTCGCCGCCTGCGTCATCGTCCCTGACGTCCTGCGCCCTGGCTGCGGTCAAGGGAGTCCGAATCCCGCCGTTCGCGGGCGGGGCCCAGGTGATGGAGATCCCGTTCTACGTCACCGGCGTGCGCTGACCGGCTATGAGCCCTCGGGGGACGATTCCGGCGCGGGGGCCTCTGCCGTCGTGGGGGCCTGGGCAGAAGCATCCTCTCCGGTGGATTCCGGTGGGGACTCGGACCCCACCTCCGGCTCCTGGGACTTCTTTGGGGAAGCCTTGCGGGGCGAGGCCTTGCGTGGGGTGGTCTTCTTCGCGCCCGCCTCGGCCTCGGCCGCCTCGGTCGCGGACTCCGTCGCTTCGCGCTCCTTTCGATGGAGTGGCCCCTTGGGCAGGCTGGACACGTCAATCTTCTCGCGGATCAAATCGCCGATGGTGGTCGGAGCCACGTGCTGGGTCTTCAGGTACTCGGCGTAATCACCGCTCTCTTGGGCCTCGAGGTAGCGCCGGATGGAGAGCCCGATCTTCCGCTCCTCGGGGATGAGGGCGATGACCATCGCGGTCACCTCTTCCCCAACCTTCAGAACCTTCCCCACACTCTCGACCTTCTCGGGCCGGATCTCGGATACGTGGACCAGGCCCTCGACCTCGTCCTCGAGCTCGATCACCGCGCCGAAGTCGAGGATTTTCGTCACCTTGCCCTTGACGATGGACCCGATGGGGTAGCGCTCGTGCACGCGCTCCCAGGGGTCTTCCTGCAACTGTTTGATTCCCAGGGCAAAGCGCTCCTTCTCGGGGTCAATGTGCAGGACCACGGCCTCGACCTCGTCCCCCTTCTGGAACATCTCTGCCGGGTTCTTTGGCTTGCGGGACCAAGAGATGTCCTGGAGATGGACGAGCCCGTCAATCCCCTCCTCAATGCCGACGAAAACCCCGAAGGACGTCACCGCGCGGACCTTGCCCTTGACCCGCGTGCCCACGGGGTACTTCTCGGCCACCAACTGCCAGGGGTTGATCTCGGTCTGCTTGAGGCCGAGCGCGATGCGCTTGTTGCGCGCATCCACCTGCAACACGACGGCCTCGACCTCATCGCCCACGTTGAGGACCTTGGACGGGTGCTTGACCTTTTTGGTCCACGACATCTCCGAGACGTGGATCAGGCCCTCGATCCCGGGCTCGAGCTCCACGAAGGCCCCGTAGTCTGCAAGCGACACGACCCGACCCCGCACGCGGTCGTCCACATGGTAGCGCTCCTCCGCTCGGAGCCACGGGTCCTCGGTGGTCTGTTTCATCCCGAGCGAGACGCGCTCCGTCGCCGGGTCGAACTTCAAGACCTTGACCTTCACGCGGTCGCCGACCTTGACCATCTCGGACGGGTGGTTTATCCGACCCCAGGACATGTCCGTGATGTGGAGTAGGCCGTCAATCCCGCCCAGGTCCACGAAGGCCCCGTATTCGGTGATATTCATCACGGTGCCCTCGACAACCTGGCCCACCTGGAGTGTCGCCAAGGTTCGCGCCTTCTGCTCCTCCCGCTCCTTCTCGAGCAAGAGCCGCCGGGACAGCACGATGTTCCCGCGCCGCCGATTGAACTTGATGACCTTGAAGCGGAACGTCTGGCCGATATAGCGGTCCAGGTCGCGGGCCGGGCGCAGGTCAATCTGCGACCCCGGCAGGAAGGCCCGCACCCCGATGTCCACGGTGAGCCCACCCTTGACCCGGGACAGGATGGTGCCCTCCACGACGCCGTCCCGCTTGTGGGCCGCGGCGATCTCGTCCCAGATTTTGAGTTTCTCGGCCTTCTCCTTGGAGAGCTCGAGCAGGCCTTCGTCGTTCTCGCGGGCCTCGACATAGACCGAGGTCTCATCTCCCTCCTTGACGGTGAGGTTGCCCTCGGCGTCCTGGAACTCGTGGATCGGGATGCGGCCCTCGCTCTTGTAGCCGATATCCACGAGCACCCAGTCCTTCTCGATCTTGATGACCCGGCCTCGGACGACCTCGCCCTCGCGCACCTCGGCCTGGTCGTAGTGGTCGAGAAGCGTTGCGAAGTCCTGGGGGGCGGCCGGCTGCTCGCCGTCGCCGTTGGGTGGGGGCGCCGACTGGTCCGGCGCGACCGGATTGAGCGTGTCGTTCATAAACCTCCTTGGTCTCTCGCCCGCGTTTCGAGATTTGGGTCTTCACCCAGACGCAAGCGGCCCCGCGGACTATCGCCGCCGGGGAAGCGGATGGTACGGGAAGAGGCGTTGGGAAGTCAATGGTCGAAAACAACCCCGAATCCTCACCCCCGTCGGGAGGCCATCGAGCACTGATTCAGTAGGCGTTGGCCCAAAACTGCCCCGACCAGGTACAGCGAGCCGGTGACGAGGACCGTGCCCCGCTCGCCCGCGCGCTGGCGAGCCAAGGCCAGGGCGCGCGAGAGGTCCGGCTCGACCACCACTCGGCACGCGGAGAGGTCTTGGGCCACCTCGGCCACCGCCTCCGGGTCGCACAGGCCCGGCACGGTCGTCTCAATGCATAGGTCGCACAGGGGCAGAAGGCAGGAAAGGACCCCCCGAAAATCCTTGTCCGGGCGGGTGGCGTGCACGAGGACCAGGGGCCGGGCCACCGGGTAGGCGCGCAGGGTCTCGCAGAGGCGCTCCGCGGCCCCAGGGTTGTGCGCGCCGTCGAGAATGACCGCGGGGCGGCTCGCGACCCGCTGAAAGCGGCCGGGCCACCGTGTCCGCCCGAGCCCGCGGCGCATGGAGTCGCCGTCCACCGGGAACCCGACATCGCAAAGGGCCTCGGCCGCGGCAAGGGCCAGGGCCGCATTGTCCACCTGGAATGTCCCCCGGAGGGAGAGTCGCACCCGGTCCAGGGCCATGCGCCGGCCCTCCCAGTCAATCTGCCCGTTCTCGCGCCGGACGCGGATGTCGCGGTCAAGCCGGATCGCTTCCGAGCCGATCCGGTCCAGGGCAGGCCCCACCACGTTGCAAAACAGCCCCTCCGACACCCCAGTCACCAGGACCCGACCTGGCCGCGCCACCCCCACCTTCTCGGATGCGATCTCCTCGACCGTGTTGCCAAGATAGCGGGTGTGGTCCAAAGAGACGTTCGTCAGCACGCTCACGAGCGGGTCCAGGACGTTCGTCGAGTCGTACCGCCCGCCCATCCCGACCTCCACCACAGCGACCTCCACGCCCTCGCGGGCAAAGGCCAAGAATCCGATGGCGGTCAGGGCCTCGAAGAAGGTCGCGGGGTCGGCCGGGTCCACCGCGGCACGCACCTCCATCCCATACGCGTAGAAACGCCGCTGGTCGAGGACCCGCCCGCAGACGCGCACGCGCTCCCGGACCCCGCACAGGTGCGGCGAGGTGAACAACCCGGTCCGGTATCCCCTCGCCCGCAGGATCGCCTCCAAGAAGGCCGCCGTGGACCCTTTTCCGTTGGTCCCCGTGATCAAGACCGATGCAAAGCGTCTGTGAGGTCCGCCCAGGCGCTCCAACAGGGGGCGAATCCGCTCGAGCCCCGGCACAATGCCGGTGCGCTGCAATCCGTGAAGAAACTCGAACTGCGAGGTATCGTCCATCTAGGCGGGCCTAGTCCAAAAACGACCGCAGTTTCTTGGACCGCGAGGGGTGGCGCAGTTTGCGCAGGGCCTTGGCCTCGATCTGGCGGATGCGCTCCCGCGTCACCTTGAACTCCTGTCCCACCTCCTCCAGGGTGTGGTCGCACTTCTCGCCGATCCCGAAGCGCATCCTCAGGACCTTCTCCTCGCGAGTCCCAAGCCCGCACAGGACTTTGCGCATCTGGTCAGTCAGGTTCGCGCGGATCACCGACTCCGCCGGACTCGGGGTCTTCTTGTCCTCGATGAAGTCGCCGAGGTGGCTGTCCTCTTCCTCGCCGATGGGGGTCTCGAGCGAAATGGGCTCCCGCGCGATTTTCATGACCTTGCGCACCTTCTCGACCGGGATCTCCATCTTCTCGCTGATCTCCTCGGGGGTCGGCTCCCGGCCGTATTCCTGGACCAGGTATCGAGAGGTGCGCACCATCTTGTTGATCGTCTCGATCATGTGGACCGGGATGCGGATGGTCCTCGCCTGGTCCGCGATGGCGCGCGTGATCGCCTGCCGGATCCACCACGTCGCGTAGGTCGAGAACTTGTACCCGCGGCGGTACTCGAACTTCTCCACCGCCTTCATCAGACCGATGTTCCCTTCCTGGATCAGGTCCAGAAACTGCAAGCCCCGGTTCGTGTACTTCTTGGCGATGGATACGACCAGACGCAGGTTGGCCTCGACCAGTTCGCACTTGGCCTTCTCGGCCCTCCGCTCCGCCGCCACGATCTGGGCGTGCTTCTGGACCAAATCGTCCGCGGAGAGATTGGCCTCCTGCTCGATGCGCCGGATGCGCTTGTGCGCGTACTTGACCACGCGTTCGAACTCCTGAAGCGTCTCGAGGTCCACAGGCTCGCCTCCGCCTGGCGGAGCGACCGGGGCCTGGGTCCGCCGGGCCTCTTTGAGCAGGCTCCGCAGGTTTGCGAGGTCTCCACCTACGCTGCGTCGAACCGACTCGATATCCTCACGGGCTGCCTGCACCTTCTTCACGAGCTCCTTGAGTTTCTCCACGATGCCCATGATGAACTGGCGATTGAGGCCCATGTCCAGCAGGACCTGGTGCAAATCCGCCTTCGCCCGCTCCAGTTGTGCCTCGAGTTCCTTGCGCGCCTTCGGGGAGAGGTTCGTCTTGAGGAGACGCTGGCGCGTCTTGTGGATCGTGCGGTCCAGTTCGCGCGTCTTCTCGATCAGGTTCAGGAGACGCTCCCGAGCGCCCCCTTCGTCCCCGAAGTCGTCAAACTCGTCTAGGTCCTTCACCACGTTCTTCAGGGAGACCCGGTTCCGTCGGATCGCGTCCTCCAAAGCCAAGACCTCGCGGATTGCGATGTCGGTCTCCATGACGAGGCGGAAGACCTCCATCTCGCCCTCCTCGATGCGCTTGGCGATCTCGACCTCGCCCTCGCGGTCCAGAAGAGGCACCTCGCCCATCCGGCGCAAGTACATGCGCACCGGGTCGTTGGTCCGGCCGTAGCCCTCCGCAAAGGGGTCATCTGACGCCTCGCGGGCCTTGCACAGGGGGGCCTTCGGGCGTGGGAGTGATTCACCGGCCCCGGCCACGACCTCCACGTCGTGGCTACGCAGCGCCGCGAGCATCGCGTCCATCTCGTCAGCGTTCAGCGACTCGCGCAGCATCGTCTCGCTGAGGTCCTCGTACGTCAGGTAGCCGCCCCGCTTCCGTCCCAGGTCAATCAACCGCTGGATGTCACTCGTCCTCATGCCCACACCTCGTTTGACCAGTCGCAATGGGCCCCCCGCCAGGGCCCGTGCTCACACGGCCAGCCTCCTCCGGCGCACCGCGGCCTTCTGAAGGCCCGTGATCCGGCGGCTGATCTCGCTCATCTCGTCCCGCAATCTCGAGACGTCCTCCTCCCGGCCTTCCCGCTCCGCGGCCTCCAGTGCGGCCAGCAGGGGGGCGCGGCGCCGCAGGAGCGCGGCGCGCTCGAGGTCCGCCACGGTTTCCGCGTACGTCGCCTCTGGCGGCTCCGGCGCGTACTTCTCGGGTGTCGCAAGGACGCGGATCACTTGCGCGCGCAACCCGCCGAGTCCCTCCGACGCCTCGACGAAGCCGCGCACGACCTCCTCATCCGCCTTTCCCTCCATGGCCCGGTTCAACAAATCCGCAAGGATCGCACGTGCCTCTGGGTCCGTCAACCAGGACGGGTCCCCCGAATCGAGGAACTCGTGGATCAAACGCGGATGCAACAAGAAAAGTTCCAGAAGCGTCCGCTCAGCGGGCGGACACCCCGCACTCCCCGCCCCTTCCGCCACCGGCTCGCCCGGCCTGCGCAGCAGTCTGCGGACCTGCCGCACATCCACCCCGACAACCCGCGCGAGTTCGGCGCAGTAGAGGCCGTACCGGAAGGGGTCGCGTTCCTGGGCGAAGACAGCACCCGCCTCGTCCACAACGGCACGCAGCCCGTGCGGCGTGCGTCCGTGCTCTTCCACCAGAGATTCGACCAGCCATGTGATCATGGGCCTGGCACGCCTCACCGCCTCCCGAACCGCGCCATCGCCTGCTGAGCGCCGCAGCGAGTCAGGGTCCTGCCCGGACGGCACAAGCGCGATCCGGCCCTCGACCCCGGCCTCGATCAGGAGGCCCACGGCCCTGCGGGACGCCTTCCGGCCCGCCTCGTCCCCATCGAACATCACCACGAGGGTGTTCGCGAACCGCTTGAGCATCCGGACCTGGGAGCCTGTCAGCGCGGTCCCCAAGGGGGCGACTGCGTTCTCGACCCCGGCGGAGACTGCTCCCAGGACATCGAAGTTCCCCTCGACCAGCACCGCGACTCGCTCTCGCCGAATCGCTGGGCGGGCCTGGTACAGTCCAAACACGGCCTCCCCCTTCTGAAAGACCGCGGTCTCGGGGGTGTTTAGGTACTTCGGAGCATCCGTCGGGATCGTCGCTCCAGTCGCCTCCGGGGGCAGCAGGCGCCCAGAGAAGGCGATCACCGCGCCATCCAGGTTGAAAACCGGAAAGGTCAAACGTCCTGCGAAGCGTTCGAAGGGGGCGTCGCCTGGAAAGCGCGGGCGGGACAGAAGACCTGCCTCTTCGGCGTGGGCCAGCGAGACCCTGCGGGCGGCCAGGACCTCGGTCAGGGCTCCTCGGCCATCTCCCCCATACCCGATCCCGTAGCGCTCGACCAGGTCCTCGGAGACCCCCCGCTCTGCGAGGCAGGCGCGTGCGGCCTCGCCCCCTCGAGACCAAAGGTTCTCCCGAAACACGGCCTGGGCAACCTGGAGGGCGTGCAGGAGGTCCGCGCGATGGCGCTCGCCAGCGTCCACCTTCGCATTCAGTTCAGGGTCATCGCGAAGGGTGATGCCGGCCCTCCGGGCAAGCCTCTGGATGGCCTCGCGGCGAGAGAGTCCCGCGGCCAGCTGAAGAAATCGGATCGCGTCCCCGCCGGTCTGGCAGCCGAAGCAATAGAAAAATCGCTTCTTCTCGATCACGTGGAACGACGGGGTCTTCTCCTGATGGAAGGGGCACAGACCCTTGTACTCGCGTCCCGCCTTCTTGAGCGAGACGTACTCCTCCACGACCTCGCGGAGGCTGACACGCTCCAAGATGTCCCTGACGACCTGGCTGTCGGATGCGGACAAGGCCCCACCCGCGGCGGCAAAGGCACGTAAGTATATTGACGCCCCGCTTACCTGTCAAATCCAACCGCGGCCCAGATTCCTTGGGGCCCTGAGTCGCACGCGCGCGTCAGAAATCGGAGAGGCGGTCCTCGACTGGGCCCTCGTCCAGAGAGGGGGCAGGTTCGGTCGGCTCCGTGCCGGCGAGGTGCGGGACCGGGATTCCCCGATCCCTCGCGAGGAGCCCGGTCGCAGGGTCCACGTCCACCACGATGACGCCTTCCGGCACACGGGCCAGGTCATCCACGACCGGACGGCCCTCGCTCGCCGCGCGGACGAACTCGATCCACGGAGGGAGCGCGGTGTCCGCGCCGTACACCTTCCCCGAGGACTGGCTACGGCCCAAGAACCGCTCCCTCGAGTCCTGCCCGACCCACAGGACCGCAGCGACCTCGTGGGTCCAGCCTGCAAACCACACATCGAACGGCAGCGTACCGGTCTTGCCGCACACCGGGCGTCCGAGCCTGCGCGCCCTGGACGCGGTCCCGGACTCGGCGACCCTCCGGAGGTTCGCGGCCACCAGGTAGGCAACCTCCCGCGTCACTGTCCGGCGGGCCGCGTCCGGTCCTGCGGCGACCTCGCGGGCCAGGGCATCCAGCACCGGGGTCATGGGGTCGCGCGCCGAGCGCCGGTCCACAAGGAGCCGCCCCTGCCCATCCCGCACAGTCTTCACGAGCGTGAGTTCCGGTCGCACCCCGCCCGCAGCAAAGGTCGCCATCATGCTCGCCATCCCGCGCGGGGTGACGTCCACTCCAAGGGCCTCCGCAGGGAACCCCCGAAACGGTCGCCCGAGGCCCAGCCCCTCGGTCCACGAGTTCAAGCCCTCGACCCCGACGCGGTCGAGGACCATCCGGAAGACCCGCAGCGAGACCGTGTTCTCGGAGCGGGTAAGGGCCTCGAACAGGGTCATGTCCGGCGCCCCCTTATCGCCCGTCGGTGCCCAGGCCCCTTCCCGAAAGGGCGCTCCACTGACCAGGGTGGACGGAGGGATTCCCAGGTCATATGCCTTCGAGTAGTACGCCGGCTTGATGGCACTCCCGCTTTGGCGGACCGAGCGCGTGCGGTCCACCTGGGAGAGGTCGAAATCCGTGGTCCCCGCAACCGCGAGGAGCGCCCCGGACCGCGGCTCGACCACCACGAGCGCGGCCTGCGGCCCCGGGAACTGGGCGAGGTCGAACACGTGGCCCGACTCGGGGACGCTGGATGCGCCTTTCACGCGACCCTGGCCCCTGGGCGCGGCGGGCGTCACCAGGATGACGTCTCCGGGCCTCAAGACCTCGGTCGCGTCCTTGACTCGCCCGTCGAGCGACACCCGAGCAACCTCCTTCCGTTCCCCGGTTGCGGGGTCCACGACCGGGAACTCGGTGTACGGGATGGCCCAGCGCATCCCGTCGAGGGGGAGGGACCCCACGATGCCCGGACCCACGGCCACCGTGGCCCCATCGCGCGACACCTCACGCACCAGAGCCAAGAGGAGGCGACCTCTCGGCCATTCCGGCCACATCCCGTGGTCCTCAAGCCAGCGCCGGTTCCTCTCCAGAAACTCGTCGTAACGGTCCGGGGTGAGGCGGGCGATGGGCCCCCGATACCCCTGCCTCCTCGCCAGGGCTGCCGCGGCCCCGAACACGGTCTCCTGGGCGAGGAGTTGCAATCCCAGGTCCACCGTCGTCTCGACGACGAGCCCGCCCGCACTGCGCAGGGGGTTGTCCTCGCTTCCGAGAAAGGGCTTCAGGGACTCTAGCACCTCGATGGTGGGCACAGGCGCCCGGTCCCCGAGGTTGTCACGACGGGGGATGGTCCGGATGGGTTCCTTGCGGGCCTCCGCCTCCTCTGCCGGGGTGATCATCCCTGCCTCGAGCATCCGCCTGAGCACCCGGTCCCTCCGCGCCCGCGTGCCCTCCGGGTCCGCGACCGGGTTCAGGCGACTCGGGGCCTGGGGCAGACCTGCGAGGACCGCAGCCTCCGAGAGGGTCAGGTCCGAGACATCCTTCCCAAAGTAGCCGCGCGCCGCGGCCTGCACCCCGTACGTCCCCTCTCCGAGGTAGATGAGGTTCAGGTACAGGAGCAGAATCTGATCCTTCGTGTAGATGTCCTCGATGCGGCGGGCCAGGATCGCCTCGCGGACCTTGCGGGTGAGCGTACGCTCGTGGCCCAGGAGAAGGCTTCTGGCCAGTTGCTGGGTGATGGTGCTCCCGCCTTCCCGCACGCGCCCGGCCCGAAGGTTCGTGACCACGGCCCGCGCGATCCCGATGAGGTCGAGCCCGGAGTGCTCGAAGAATCGGGCGTCCTCGGAGGCGATGAAGGCGTTCACGAGCCGGTCCGGGATCCGCTCCCGCGGGAGCAGGTAGCGCCTCTCCTCGAAGACCTCGGCCAGGACCTGTCCGTGCGCGGCCCGCACCGTCCCGACCGTCCCGAAGCGGATGGCCTCGAAGGGCGGGATGACCGGGAGGTCCCGCGCAAACCACGCGTACAGGACCACGGCGACCTCGCACGCCAAGGCGACCCCGCAGAGAAACCCAAACAGACCGAGCCGCGCCAGGATGGCGATGGGCCTTCGGCTGCGCGGATTGGAGATCACGATCCCGCAACTCATCGGGCCAACGATACCACGGGGACACGGCAGTGAAATGGACCGGGGTTGATACCTAAAGTATCCGCCGACTTGCGAAGGCCCACGGCAGATTCGCGACCGCACTGGCCATTGCAGCCAGGTCCGTGGGCTGGTATGTTGCTGCCTGGGGTCTCGCAATCGAGAGGCGATGGACCTTCTGTACTTTGTCGTGTTTTTGGGCGCCCTGATCTTCTTCCACGAACTCGGCCACTACCTCGTGGCGCGGGTCGTCGGCGTCACGGTGGTCCGGTTTTCCATCGGGTTCGGCCCCCGTCTCGTGGGTGTCCGGTGGGGGGGCACGGACTACTGCCTGTCCGCGTTCCCGCTCGGCGGGTATGTGAAGTTCCTTGGGGATGACCCGGAGGAGTCCCTGCCCGAACAGGAGGCCCGTCGTGGGTTTTTGACCACGACCCTGTGGCGCAAGGTCCTGATCGTCCTCGCGGGCCCCATCTTCAACCTGGCGCTCCCCTTTCTGATCTTTTTCCCGATGTACGCCTCCGAAGAGACCCTACCGCCAGCGGTCCTCGGGAACGTGGAGCGCTCCGGGCCGGCCTGGCGGGCGGGTTTGAGACCCGGAGACCGCGTGAGGGCCATCGAGGGCGAGCCCATCCGGTACTGGTGGGAACTTCTGGAGCGCGTCTCCGAATCCCCAGGGGTGCCGCTGTTGTTCGAGGTCGAGCGTGACGGGGAGGTCTTGAGCTTCACTGTAACGCCAAGACCTGTCGAGATCGCATCCTACCGGGAGATTGGCCTGGTCGAGACCGTGGGACGGATCGAAGTCGTGCCTGAGCGCTCGCGTCCTGTCGTGCTCGTGCGGCCAGGGTCCCCGGCCTGGCGCGCGGGGCTGCGGGACTACGACACGGTCCTGCGCGCCGCGGGGCGCGAGCCGTCCTCGTTTGACGACCTGGCACGCCTGCTCGCCGAGGCGTATGGCCGGCCGATCCCCCTCGTGGTGGCGGCTTTGGGCGAGGACGGGGACGCGGGTCCGCCGCGCGGACTCGTCCTGGGGCCGCTCGCCCCGGACGAGGAGCCTGGCATCGAGGATGCGGAGACGGTCGTCGCCTCTGTGGATGCCGGCAGCCCCGCAGACCGCGCCGGTCTGAGGCCCGGAGACCGCGTGCTGGCCCTGAATGGAACGCCGGTCTCGGACTGGGCCTTCTTTGTGTACTCCTTGGCACGCGACCCGGCAGCGACACATCGCGTGGTCATTGCCAGGGCCGGGCAAGAGATGGAGGTCCCCTTGAGCCTTGCGAACCCCCGCTGGGCGCCTGGGGCCGCGGTCCCGAAGTTCGAGTCCCTGGGCGCGCGAAACCGCCGGTTCGTGGTGCTGCCCGACGAGGTCTCGAACGAGGCCCGTTTGCGCTACGGCCTGCACCAGGCCGTCTCCAGGACCGGCGAGGTCTTGGAGGTCACCATCGCGGGGATCATCGGGCTTGTGACGGGGCGCGTCTCTGTCAAGGAACTGGGCGGCCCCATCATGATTTACGACATCGCCTCGCGCGCCGGGCAGCAAGGGTGGGCCTCGTTCCTTGGGGCGCTCGCGTGGCTCTCGATGAGCCTGGGGGTTTTGAACCTCCTCCCGGTCCCGATCCTGGACGGCGGGCACCTCCTTTTGTTCGGGGTGGAGGCGGTCCGGCGCAGGCCCATCGGGCGCCGGGGCCGCCAGGCGGCGGCCTACATCGGGCTTGCCTTCCTGGTCGCCCTGATGGTCGTTGTGTTCGCAAACGACATCGAACGCAAGTGGGGCGCCCTGTCCGAGGTCGGGCCCGAGGACTGAAGCACATGTCGGTCCAACCCGATGAGCCGCGCGTGGTCCTGGCCTGCGACACCTCTACGCGCCTGGGCAGCGTAGCCCTCGTGGAATCGGGGGTTGTCACCGGGGAGGTCGCGTTCCACGGGACGGCCCGTGACCACCACAGCAGCCGCCTGCTCGAGGAGGTCGCGCGCCTCCTGGGACGGCGGGGGCTACGATTACGCGACGTGGACCTCTTCGTTGCCTCGCTCGGTCCAGGGGCCTTCACCGGGGTGCGGACCACGCTCGCGACCATGAAGGGCCTCGCGTGGGCCACGGGCAGGCCCCTTGCCGGGGTGTGCAGCCTGCGCGCGCTGGCGTGGCCTCTGCTCGGGCGGGGCGTGCCGGTGCTCGCGGCCCTGGATGCGCGCAAAGGCGAGGTGTACGCGGCCCTGTACGCCCCGGATGGGGCGACCTTGCTCGAGCCGAGGGCGTGCCCTGCCGAGTCCCTGGCCGAGGCGGCCACACCGCTATGTCCGGAAAGGGTCATCGGGGTCGGCGAGGGGGTCCTCGCGTACCGTGAGCGGCTTGAAAGGCGGATGGCGCGGTTCGAGGTGGCCGAGGGGCCGTTTCACGTGATCAGGGCGTCGGTTTTGGCCCACCTGGGTGCGCGAACCGTGCGGGTCCCTGTGGACCTCGCAGAGCCCCTTTATCTGCGCCGTCCCGAGGCGGAAGCGCGCGGAGACGGTGCAGCGTGAGTTCGTGGCCGCGGATTTGCAGGGGTCGTTTCGGGTTGATACCATTGGTCATGGCTGGTCCGAGAGGCAAGGAGGAGGTTTTCATGCGTGCCGCTGCGTTTTCCGCGTTGGCGTTCGTGGCGTGCCTGGCCTGTTCCGAGATCAAGGTCCCCCCGTTTCCGGGGCTCGATTCCGGCCACGACCGCGGGCACACGGATTCGCGTGACCCCAGTGTGGACCAGGTCGTGGACCCCGGCGAGCCTGAGGTCCCGCCGGATGCGAAGGCGTGCGAGAAGGACGAGGATTGCGCGTATCTCTTGCCCCAGGACGGCTCGGGCTGCGTGCGTGCCCGGTGCGACGCCGCCAAGGGGTGCGTGCTCGACAACCTTCCCAAAGGCGAGCCGTGCGGTGAGGGGCCTGCTGGGTCCGGGTGTCACGGGAAGGCGTGCGACGGCAATGGCCAGTGTGTGGAGGTGTGGGCCGAGGACGGGACACCTTGCGACCCTGGCGTGCCGCTGGAGCCCTGCACGACCTACGCGTGTTTGGGCGGGGAGTGCGTTCCATCCGGCGGGTGCGACGATGGAAACCCCTGCACGGAGGACTCGTGCGTAGCCGAGACCGGGACCTGCCAGCACACACCCATGACCGGAGGTGCGTGCGACGACCACGACCCCTGCACCATCGAGGAGGCGTGCTTCGCGGGGATGTGCATGGGCAAGCCGAAGCCGTGCGACGACCAGAACCCGTGCACAGACGACCGGTGCGCCAAGGAGACGGGCTGCATGCACCTCCCATTGAACGACGTGCCCTGCGACGACGGGAACGCGTGCACCCGGGACGACGCGTGCCAGGACGGGGAGTGCAAGGCCGGGGCCTATCTGGTCTGCGACGACGGGAACCGGTGCACGACGGACCAGTGCAATCCGGCGACGGGGCACTGCGAGTTCACGCCGACGACCTCGGTCTGCGACGATGGGGACCCGTGCACCGAAGCCGACCAGTGCCAGAACGGGCAGTGCCTCGGGACCCCGAAGAACTGCGACGACCAGGACCCCTGCACCGCGGACTCGTGCAAGCCGGGCACAGGGTGCGTCCACCCGGTGATCCCGGGGTGCAAGCCCTGCGCGACGGACAAGGATTGCGACGACGGGAACCCGTGTACCAGGGACCTGTGCGGGGCCGCCGAGTGCCAGTACGAGGCCCTCACCGGCACCGAATGCGACGATGGCAACCCCTGCACGCTCGGGGACCTCTGCGAGGGCGGCTCGTGCGCGTCCGGGGTGCCCAGGGACTGCAACGACGGCAACGTCTGCACTGACGACTCGTGCGACCCGTCCACCGGGGAGTGCGTTTGGGCGATGATCAGCACACGCCCCTGCGACGATGGCAATCCATGCACCGACAACGACCAGTGCTCCCAGGGGTCCTGCCTCGGGACACCCGTCTCCTGCGACGACGGGAACGTCTGCACGGACGAGTGGTGCGACCCCGCCACGGGGAAGTGCACTAAGGTTTACAACACAAAGCCTTGCGACGACGGGCGATTCTGCACCAACCCCGACCAGTGCTCCCAGGGCGTGTGCGTCGGGACACCAGTCACTTGCAATGACAATAATGCCTGTACGATTGATACCTGTGACGAGGACGCGAAGCGGTGCGTCAACAACCCGATTCCGAACTGCCTGAGTTGCACGACGGACACGGATTGCAACGACCACAACGCCTGCACGCAGGACAAGTGCGTGTCCTCGAAGTGCGAGTTCACGCCCCTCAACGGTACCCCGTGCAACGACGGCAACCAGTGCACGGCGAACGACTTGTGCAAGAGCGGGGTCTGCCAGCCGGGGCCTCCGGTCACTTGCGCGCCCAAGGACTGCTTCTTTGCCTTTTGTGACCCGGTACTGGGGTGTCACTATCACCCGCAGCCCGGCGGGCCGTGCGACGACGGGGACCCCTGCACTGGCCCGGACCAGTGCGTGAGCGGGACGTGCGTCGCGGGGCCCCTTTTGTGCTGCGAGGGAAGGACGGACGGGACCCCCTGCTCGGACCAGGACAACGCGACAGGGCCGGACTACTGCATCGGGGGGCGTTGCCGCGGGTTCTACGTGGTGCCCTTCCAGGCCGGGGACCAGACCGGGCTCATTGCGGCGGATGCCTCGGCGGGACCGGTGGCGGTGGGGTGGTTCCAGAACGAGATTGTGAGCGAGCGCGGCCCTACCGGGTTCGTGGCGAACGTGCCGTTCGGGGCCAAGCCGAGCATCATCCAGGCCACGCTGGTGCAGGGCAAACTCTATCGCTCGGTTTCGTCTTGGCTTGCGGTGGGGGACGGGGGTCTCGTGGCGTACCGCACCTCGTGGAGTACAGGCTGGGTGGTCGGGGGCGTGCTGGGGGAGACACTGGCCTCGATGGACCCGAAGCCGGGCGACCTCGCAGACGTGTTCGGGCGTCTGGGGCCCGAGTCCGACCCGGTCCATATGTGCCGCGGGGGGCCGGACTCGTACCTGCTGGTCGGACGGGACATCAGCGGGACAAAGCCTTGGGCACGTCACTGCGTGCTAAGGGAGTACATGGAGATCCCTGGCCCGTGCGGGACCGAGGCCATTTGCGGGCAGTTTACGCTCCAAGACCTGGACCCAGCGCTGACATGGCCCGTGGCCGTGGCTGGCCTCCCGGCGGAGCAATGCCCGGGGCCGTGCCTAGCCGAGGCCGCCATCGCAAGCCGGGTTGATTCGCCGTTGGGCATCTTCCAGTCCGCGGTGTCGCGCGGCGTGAATTCCGGAAAACTCATCGAGACCTTCGAGACGATGGACGTTGTTCCCACGCCAGGGTCCCGGGTCCGCGATGCGGTCCGCCTGAACGACCCCGCTCTTGGTGCCGTCTATGTCGCGGTCGGGGATGCGGGGACATTCCTGATCGCCGACGTGGAAGACGGGGCTATCACCCAGACAGAGGTCATGGAGAACCAGTGGTCCTACGACTTCACGGGCATCGCGCTGGACCAAACCTCTGGGTACCTGTTTTTGTCAGCGAATTCGCGTAAGGAGAACGGCTCGGTGGAGCAGGTACTCGTGGTTCACCCCCTCACCACCTCGGTTGCGAAGGAGGAGTCATACTTCCCGATGACCCTCAGGAGGTGTGAGGCGTTTTGTGGTCCGGGCTTCTCGCTCGACGATGTGACCGCGAGGGGGGGCGAGGTCATTTTGGTGGGCAACTCGGTCGTGAACAAGAAGCCGTCCGGGCTCATCTACTACTTGAAGTTCTAGCCGCCGCGCCCGCCGCGCGCTGGCGGGGTCCGTGGCCTTGTGGAGGAACGCCCGTGGGCTTCCGGATGACTGTCGGCTGTTCCTCATCCCCTTTCCGGGCGTTTCGGGTAGGATTCGCGCCGGGACCGGTGGCGCGAGCCCATGAGAGGACCCAAGGACCTGACCCCCGCTTCCCTGGACGATCTGGGTTTCTATGCGGCGCTCGGCCTCCGCTGCGGCCTGGAGGTCCACCGGCAACTCGCCACCGAGCGAAAACTCTTTTGCGCCTGTCCGGTTCGCCCCTATAGCCCATCGTACGACGCCGAGATCCTGCGCCACATGCGGCCTACCCTCTCGGAACTCGGGGAGTACGACCCGACCGCCCTGATGGAGTTCAAGACCCGCAAGCAGATCGTCTATCGCCTGAACCGCGAGACAGTGTGCACCTACGAGATGGACGACGCGCCGCCGTTCGGCCTGAACCGCGACGCCCTCGAGCGCGCCCTCGTTGTGGCCGTGATGCTGAACCTGCACCTCGTGGACGAGATCCACATCGCGCGCAAGCAGTACCTGGACGGCTCGATCCCCACGGGCTTTCAGAGGACGTGCATCCTGGGGGTTGGAGGTTACATCACCGTGCGAGGCCGCAAGGTGGGCATCCGGCAACTCGGCCTCGAGGAGGAGGCGTGCCGGGAGGTCTCGGACATCGGCCACACACGGACCTTCATGACCGACCGCCTGTCCATCCCGCTCATCGAGGTCGTCACCGAGGCAGAGGCCCGCACGCCTGCCGAAGCCGCGGACTTCGCGCGGGTCATCCGAAGGGTGTGCCACCTGAGCGGGGTCGTCCGCACCGGGCTCGGGACCGTGCGCCAGGACGTCAACGTCTCGATTCACGGCGGCTGCAGGGTCGAGATCAAGGGCGTGCCCCGCATCCGGCAGATCGCCCCGCTGGTCCACTTCGAGGCCCTGCGGCAAGAGGCCCTGCTCCGGGTGCGAGATGCGGCGATGCAGCGCGGGCTCAGGCCTGACGCCTTCGACAAGGATGCCGACGTGACCGCGGAGGTGCGGCGCGGGGACCACCCCGTGTTCACGCAGGCTATCGCGGAGGGAGGGAGGGCGCGCGCGATCCTTCTGCGTGGGTGCGCGGGTCTGCTGTCGTTTCCGCTCGGGCCGACCCGGACCCTGGCCTCGGAGGTGTCGGACCGCGTGCGGGTCATCGCCTGCCTCGACAGGATGCCGAACATCGCCGTATGCGATCCACCCAACGTCGCACCTGCGGCAGCCACGATGCTCACGCAAGGGGTCTTTGAGGCGGTCCGGGCCAAGGTCGGTGCGCTAGACGGGGACGCGGTCGTGGTGATGGCGGGGCCACGCCAGGACCTGGCCACGGCCGTCGAGGAGGTCCGCATCCGGATGTGCGAGGTCCTCGTGGGGGTCCCGAGGGAGACGCGAAGGGCGCTACCGAACGGCGAGACCGCGTTCGAGCGGGTCCTGCCTGGGCCAGACCGCATGTACCCGGACACGGATCTGCCGCCTGTGGTGTTGCACGAGCAGGACTTCGAGCGGGCGCGCGTCCGCGCCCCGGCCCCCCTCGAGGAGGTGGAGGCCCGCTGGCAAGGGCTCGGGCTGTCGCGAGCCCAGGTGGACTCGCTTCTGTTCTCGGACCGGTTTCGGCTATTCGAGGAGGCCTTGCCTCGCGTGCGACTACGCCCGACTATCCTGGCCTATCTCGTGACGGACTACCTGACAGGCCTCGGCCGCGAGGGCCTCGACGTGGAAGGGGTGGACACGGACCTCCTCGAAACCCTGTACGGTGACCATCAAGCCGCGACCCTGACGCAGAAGGAGGCCGCGGCCATGCTGCGAAAGGCCCTTTGGGGCGGGAGGCGCAGGCCGTGACGGACGACCGCTTCAAGGGCTACCGGGGACCGGCCCGCGAGGCATTGACCCGGTTTGGGGTGGGCGTGTGGGAGGACGTGTGGCTGCGCTCGACCAGGGGCGAGTTCCGGGGCCTGATCTTGCCCCGCAACGAGACCGCGGACGACCGCCACGTAGTCCTGAAACTCGAAAACGGTTACAACGTGGGCATCGCGGCTGATTCGATCTTGGAGATCGTGTCCAAGGGCCGCCGGGAGGCCCACTACCACATCCCGGAGCGCGAGTTCCCGACCGACCCCTCCAAGCCCAAGGTGACCCTGTTCGGAACCGGCGGGACCATCGCCTCGCGGCTCGACTATCGGACCGGAGCCGTGATCCCGGCCTTCTCGCCGGGAGAACTGTACGGCTCGGTTCCGGAACTTGCGGACATCTGCAACCTGCGCACCGAGAAACTGTACGCGGTCTTTAGCGAGAACATGGGCCCCGAACAGTGGGTGGGCCTCGCCCGGGCCGTGGCGCGCGAGATCGAGTCGGGGGCGGACGGGATCGTGATCGGGCACGGGACCGACACGATGCACCACACGGCAGCGGTCCTGTCCTTCATGGTCCAGGACCCGCCTGTCCCCATTGTGATGGTCGGAAGCCAGCGGTCTTCGGACCGGCCCTCGTCGGACGCAGCCTTGAACCTGATCCACGCGGCCTTGACCGCGGCCCGCTCGGACATCGCCGAGGTCCTGGTCTGCATGTTCGGGCCGACCTCAGACCAATACGGGCTGTTGCATCGGGGCACGCGGGTTCGCAAGATGCACTCATCGTCGCGGTCCACCTTCCGCACCATCGGGGACATCCCGGTGGCCTTGGTCTCGCGTGAGGGAGGCGTGCGACCCCTGCGCCCGGATTACCGTCGTAGGCGGGCGGACCGGCAGGTGAGGCTCGACGCGGTCTTCGATGACCGCGTGGGCATCGTCTATTACTACCCCGGCATGAAGCCAGACGTGCTGGACGCGCTCGTGGAGCGCGGCTACCGGGGGATTGTGATCGCCGGGACGGGTCTCGGGCATGTGAACAAGCCCCTCTACCCGGCCCTCAAGCGGGCGGCGGACGCGGGTGTCCACGTGTTCATGACCGTGCAGACCCTGTGGGGCTACGTCCAGATGTACGTGTACGACACCGGGCGCGACCTCATGGACCTGGGTGTCATCCCTGCGGGGAACATGTTGCCAGAGGTCGCGTACATGAAACTCGGGTGGGTCCTCGGGCACACCGATGACCGCGACGAGGTGCGCCGCCTCATGTTGACGCCCATCGCCCACGAGATCACGCCCCGCGAGCCGCCGGACGGCTACCTGGTGCTCCAGGGAGGGCTCCCCGAGGTCGAGCGCTTCCTGAAGCAGCACCGGATGTGACCGCTTCAATAGTAAAAGCGTGTTCACAAAGCATCCTGGCGAGGCATTCCGGTTGGAGGTCCATCGTGGCGACCAATGGGACGCACGCCTGCTCTGACAACAGCACGAAGTTCTTCATCCGCCTGCGGTGCGCCGAGCGCGCCCCCCCTTCTGCGAGCCCTACGAGATCGAGATCTCCAACGGACTGTCCATGTTCGGAGGGTGACCGCCGGACCTGGGCAGATCACCTGAGCCGGGACCCGTAGCGCTCGAGGAGCCCTCCCAGGGTGTTCAGGAGTCGAAGACGTGCCGGTGTGTCGAGCACCATGCCAGCAGGATAGACCAGCCGCCATCCCCCCGCACGCGCGGCCGCGGGCCTGGACGGGTCATCCGGGAAGACCGAGAACTCGACCTCATCCCCCTGCGCACAGAGGTGCAACCTGACCCCGTCGCCTTCCGACTGGTCGCGCTCGACCGCCGTCGCCTGGTATCCGGCCAGGGTCCTCTGGCTCCCAACCCAGACAGGCTTCAGCAGGCGGCGAAACCGCTCCACCAAGCCCCCCGGCTCTGCCCCCGACAGCCGACCTCGCAGCAGCCGCTCTAGGGCCGCCACCACCTCCCGGTCGGTCATCGGCCCTGTCCGCAGGACCTCGGTCAGGACCTGAAGGACCAGCGCAGGGTCGCAAGCCTCGGACGGCAGCGCCCGCGCGAGGGCCGCCCGCAAGGGGTCGTCCGCCGGGATGCGCGAATCCTCGCCCAGGCGCAACATGACCCGATAGGCGACAGCGACCTCGGGATGACGGAAGCGCCAGGGGACTTCCTCCTCGTCGGCGTAGGCCTGGCACGAGAAGTCGAGGGGCGAAGGTTGGTCGAAGCGCTCCGCAATCAGCCCGTCGCGGGCCGCGAGGAGGGTCATGGGGGTCCCTGGCCTCAACTGGAGCCTGGAGCGCAGAAAGACAGGGGCCACCCCCAGTCGCCTGGCCTCGCGCGCATTCAACGCGAGGTCGTCGAGAGTCGTCCACGGCGTAAACAATATGAAACTCAAACCCCCGTGCCGCGAGAAGACAAAGGTATCCGGCCACCGCGCCTCGAGCCCGCGTATCCGCTCGAGCGCCCTCTCGACCACAGCGAGGTCCAGTCCCTTGTTGAAGCGGGCGTTCTCCTCTGGCGAGAAGTTCTCGACGCCCATGTTCCAGATGTGGATCGAGTGGCCGCGCGGACGGAGAATCGGCAGGAGGGCCTCGATCATGTCTGCGCGCCCCAAGAACTCATCCGGGCGGCACGAGAAGTGAAACTCCGAGGGCGGTAGGTCCATCCCCAGGACCCCGGCGAAGAACTCGTCCATCCTCTGGAACACCCCAGACGCGACCAGGCGATAGCGGTCCGTCAGGCGTGCGGGGGGCGCGGTCTCTCGGAAGCGCGCGACCTGGAGCAGCGCGAGGGCCACAGGCGATGCGGTCAGACCGGCCCAGTTGGCCCCGACCTCGTCCCCAAGGCAAAAGGAGCACCCACCCGTTCGGTTCGCACCCCGCAGGTCCAAGTCACGAAACCAAGGGTTGGAGTGAAGCGGACGGCGGTACATGCAAGGCGGTCCTCCCGTCACGGTGAGCAAGGGAAAGACCAGCCCGCGTTCCTGCCCCAGCGGGGCACACGAGTAATCCGGGACTGCGCTGGCCACCAGGAGCCCGCGCGCGGACGACCCATGCTCATCGAGCCCAAGCCAGTTGCACAGATGCCCGACCTCGACGGCGTGGTAGTGGGGGATGTCCCGCTCGATGGAGACGACCCTTTCCAGACCCAAAATCTCGAGAAGGGCGGCCTGAAGCGCCGGACCGCATCGCTCGTTCGTTACGACGACGGTGGGGGAGAAGGCCCTCGCAACCTCCACGACTTGGGTTCTCCGGGCGGGCGGGGGCTCGATGATGAAATCATTTTCAGGTCGGTCTTCCGGCCCAGCGAGGCCGTACAGCCACTGGGTCTCGACTCCCAGGACCCCTCGGGCGAAGCCCTGGAGGAACGGGAACTCGTCCGCGTGGAACCGGCGGTAGGGGTCCGGGTGAACGAACTCTAGCAACAAAAGGCGGCGGCTGGAGGGTCCCGCGTTCATCGCTCGTGATGATATCGCAATGACCTGCAACGGTGTCCGGTCCTCACCTCCTCGCCCGCACGCGGAAGCGCTCGAACGTGACGTACAGGGCCGGGATCAGGACCAAAGTCACCAGGGACGAGACGGAGAGCCCTCCGAGCATCGTCACCCCGATGGGGCGCCACATCTCGTACCCCTCCCCCTTCGCGAACGCGAGGGGCAGGACACCGGCCAGGGTCGTGATGGTGGTCATCAGGATGGGGCGCAGCCGGCGGCGCGCAGTCTCGACCACGGCCTCGTACAGTGGCATCCCCTCGCGCCGCAACAGGTTCACGTAGTCCACGAGTACGATCGCGTTGTTCACCACGACCCCGACCAGCATGATGAGCCCTAAGAAGGCGAGCACGTTGAAATTCTCGCCCGCGATAGACAGGGCCAGAAACGAGCCTGTGAACGCGAAGGGGACCGCGAACATGATCACGAACGGGTCCAGGAACGACTCGAACTGGGCCGCCATGATGAAGTACGTCAGCAAGACCCCCAGAAAGAGGATCACGATCAGGTCGAGCGCGGTTTCCTTCTGCTCCCTGGCCTGTCCGCCGAATCGAAACACCACGTCCGGGAAGCGGGCACGCAGGTCCTTTGCCGCGCGCTCGAACTCGCGGGCCACGGACCCGAGCGAGGTCCCGGACAGGTTGGCCCCGACCCGCAGGACGCGCATCTGCGAGGAGTGATCGATCACGATGGGCGCGAACCCGCTTTCCACCTGCGAGAAGTTGCGCAAAGGCGCGGGTGGCCCCGCAAGCGACGGCACGAGCAGACGCCCGACCTTGTCCAGGCGGTCGCGGTCCTCCTCGCGAAGGCGGACCACCACCTCGATGTCCCGGCCATGGCCCCGGAAGCGCGTCACCGTGGCCCCGAGCATCGCGGTTCGCACCGCCTCCGATGCCTGGAAGGCCGTCACGCCGAGCAGGGCCATCCTCCGGCGGTCCAGATGCACCTGCACCTCGGGCTTCTCGTAGGGGACCTCCGCGGCCACGTCCCGCGTCCCCGAGACGCCTTTCAGGACCCGCTCGACCTCGTAGGCAGCCTCCTTCAGCCGGGCGTAGTTGGACCCCAGGACCTCGACGATCATCGGCTTGCCAGCCATCATGCCCCCGAGCCCCGGGTCTCCGACCTGGATGTCGTGGGCGACCAGGCCGTCCGTGTCGCGCACCACGCGCCGCACGTCCTCCGCGATCTCGCGGATGCCCCGCTCGCGGCGGTCCACCTTGCCAAAGTCCATGTGGATCTGGATGAGGTGGGTCCCCTCCGTCTGTCCCATGGCCACGCCAAAGCCACTCTCGCTCTCTCCTGCCTGGACATAGAGACGTCTGAGTTCCGGTATGGAGCGTAGCCGCCCGGCGATCCCCTCGGCCACACGGGCGCTCTCCTCGATGCCGGTCCCCACGGGCAACTCCACGGTCGCACGGACCTCGCCCGTGTCGAAAAGCGGCAGGAAATCGAAGCCCACGCGGGTCAGGGTCAGTGCGCTCGCGGCCAGGACCGCCACGGCCACCCCGTACACGACTCCTCTGTGCCCGATGGCCCACGCGGTCATGCTCCCGTACGCGGACTCGATGCGCCTGAACAGGCGCGGTGACTGCGAGGCCCCACGCCCCGGCTCAAGAAGACGCGATGTCAGCATCGGGGTCAAGAACACCGAGGTCACCAGGGACGCGACCAGGGTGATGACCAGGACGTACGCGAGTTGCCCGAACAGGATGGCGACCAGGCCCGACACGAAGATCATGGGCAGGAAGATGCCCACCGTAGTCGTGGTCGAGGCCGTGATCGCGAGGCCCACCTCACGCGTGCCGCGAAGGCTCGCCTCCACGGGTGTCGCGCCCCGGTCCAGGTGGCGCGTGATGTTCTCGAGCACCACGATGGAGTTGTCCACAACCATGCCCACCGCGAGGATCATGGCCATCAGCGAGACCGCGTTCAGCGTGTACCCCTTGAGATAGAGCATCAAGAAGGCGATGATAAGCGACCCCGGCAACGCCACGGCCACCACGAGGCTCGCCCGCGCGCGCCTGAGGAACGCGATGACCACCAGGACCACGAGCGTCCCGCCCACCGCGAGCGAGCGATAGAGGTTTTTCACCAGGCTCTCGATGAACTCCGAAGCGTCCCAGATAGGCACGATGCGGATGCCTCGAGCCAGTTGCGGGGCGATCTCGGCCACCCGCCCTCGAACCGCCCTCGCCACCTTGACCGTGTTCGCCCCCGACTGTTTCTGCACGAACAGAACGGAGACCGTCCTGCCGTCCAGGGTCGCGATGTTGGGCAGGTGCCGGTGCGTGTCGCGCACGTCGGCCACGTCACGCAAATGCACGGGCTGGCCCTCCCACAGCCCGACCACGAGGGCGGAAATCTCCTCCACCGAGCGGAACTCCGCAGGCACCCGCACCGGCAGGTCATAGCGCCCGTCCTCGACCTTGCCGGCGGGCATCGAGACGTTGGATGCGGCGAGGGCCTGCATCACCTGGGCCAAGGTCAAACCTCGTCGCTCGAGGTCCTCCAGCCGGACGTCCACGTGGACCTCCTCCGGCGCCACGTGGAACATCTGAACACTCCCCACGCCTGGCAGGCTTTGAAGCGCCTGAACGACATGCTCATCCAGGTACGTCCCCTCCTTTGTCACATCCACCGTGTCGCTGACCAGGGCCGCGAAATAGATGGGCATGTAGGCCGTGTTGAACTTGAACAGCATCGGCTTCTCGATGCCGTCCGGCAAGGCCCGCTCGACCCAGTCCAGGGCGTTGCGGATGTCCGCCGCCGCATCGTCCAGGTCCTTGTCGTACTCGAACTTCAGGAAGACCGCGGACACCCCCTCCATGGTCTTGGACGTGACCTCCTTGAGGCCCGGCAGGATGCCCAGGGCCTTCTCGAGGGGCTTCGTCACCTTCTCCTCGACATCCCACGACGAAGCGCCCGGATAGCGTGTCACCACGCTGATGACCGGGTTCTCCAACTCCGGGTAGAGGTCCAAGGGGAGCCGCGTCAGGGCGAACAGGCCGAACACGGTGGCCGCCAGATAGACCACGAGTGTCAGGACCGGGCGGCGGACCGCGATTTCCGTGATCCTCACCGGCTGACCACCTCGACCTCGTCACCCGCGTGCAGTTCTTTCGGGCCTGCGGTGACCAGACGCTCACCCTCCGCAAGCCCCTCGGAAACAAGGAACGTCAGGCCCTCCTTGCGCACGGGCTGGACCGCCCTCTCGGTGACGCGCCCGTCCTCGCCCACCAGAAGCACCACGAGTCGGTCCCCCTCCTGCCGGCGGACCGCGTTCGTGGGGACTACGAAGTAGCGGCCCCGCTCGGGGACGACCTCGACGACCCCGGACATGCCCGGGGCGAGCCGCCTGCGTCCCTCGATCCGCGGATTCGGGACCACGACCCGGATGCGGACCATGCGTGACACAGGGTCCACGGTCGGGCCGACCAGGGCGAGCGTGCCGCGAAAGGTCTCACCCGGCAGCCCGTCGAGGCGGACCACGGCCTCCATGCCGATGCGGAGCCGGCCAAAGACATGCTCCGGGACACTCCCCTCCACAAAGACCGGGTCCATCGTGGCCAGGGTGACCAGGGGGACCCCCGTGCCGGGCGAGGTCTCCTGGCCCACGTCCACGCCCCGCTTGACCACGAGCCCTTCCACGGGCGCTGTCACCCTCGCGTCCTCGAGCGCCTTGCGCGCGAGGGCCAACGCTGCCTCCGCGACCTGGACTTGTGCCCTCGCCACGCCCACCTGGGCATCCGCTGCCTCGGCTTGGGCCTGTACCCGGTCCATTTCGCCTTGCGAGACCGCCTCGCTTTTTGCGAGTTCCTCGTGGCGCGCGCGGTCCTTCGCGAGGGTGTCCCGCTGGGCCATGGCCGCACGCAGCGTTGCGCGCGCCAGGGCCACCTGCCCCTCGGCCTGTCGCACAGCGAGCGAGAGGTCCCGTGTGTCCAGGAGCACGAGCGTCTGCCCGGCCTGGACCTCGTCCCCTTCGCGGACCCGGACCTCGCGCACCCGGCCCGGCACTCGGGCGACGACCTGAACCGTGGCCGCAGGGGCCACCGTGACCGGGACCTGGAGCCTCTCCTCCCATGCTTGGAGGCGCAGGATCTCCACGGTGACACGTGGACGTTGTGGGCCTTCCGTCGCATCCGGCGGCTGCCGCGAGCAGGCCGCCAGAAGGATCGTTGTCACGGCCCTCAACATGAGCGGGGTTGTCCGGACCACGTCGCTCCTTCCTCGTCGGGTCCGATGGGCCGCGAGTGGCGCGGTCAGTTCGCCACCCCCACGAGTTGCCTTGCCGGCCGCCTCGCCCCAAGCCACGCTCCGCCAGGCGGACGCATGATAGGGGTCGAGCCCGCCTCGACGCAAGCACGGCGCGACAGTAGGTCTCCCCAATGTCAGCAGACGCCGCGACGGCCCGACCTTGCCCGGCCCGGGAGCCCGACTTGACACCCGACCGTCGCTTCCCCTAGGGTTGCCGTTGGAGGTTTTTTTGGATGCTTGAGGCGATCCACGAGGCCCGGGCGGACGAGTTCCGGCGCGTGCTCCGGGCGTGCGCCCTGGCCTGCGCAAAGGGGCGGAAGGCTTTGGTGCTCGCCGTGCCGAGGGAGCAGGACCCGCCGGGATTTTTGCGAGCCTTCCATCGCTACGTCGTGCGCAAGGGGGGTCGCCCTGTCCGCCTGGTCGAGACATCGTCCGAGAGCAGGGGTTCAGCCCTTCTAGACCTGGCAGCAACCCTTGGCCTCCCGGCGGGTTTCGGGGACGTGACCTGCTCCCTGGAATCGGCCATCGAGGCGCGTGAACGGTGCTTCGAGTTCTGGCGCGCCGCTTTGGACCGTGATTTGGCCACCGACGAGGAGGCGGGCGGTCCAGGGCTCTTGCTGTTGGACGCGGACCTCGCAGGCGACCCGGACCTTGTTGCCTTTCTGACGCACCTGTCGCCCCGCGACGCCCTGTGGCGCGCCCTCGGGGTCCCACGAGGGGGTCGGGTTGTGGTGGTGGCCGCGGTGCCCGCGGGTCCGGACGACGAGGGGGTGGACAAGGCCTCGGGCATCGAGGTCCTCCGCATCCGGCCCATCGAGGCCCGGGATGTGAGGGCAGCCGCCGAGGCTGCGGTGGAGTTGTGGTGGGGCCGGACCGCAGGGCTCGAATCGCGCAGACACCTTGCTGCCCGTGCTCCAAAAAGGCCCGCGCCTGCGGACCTCGTCGCGGCAGGGGCCTTCGAGGCCGCCCTGGCCGCAGGGACCTTGGACCCAGCCCTTCGCCTTGGGTGCCTCGTGGCCGTGGGCCGGGTGGCCGAGGCCGTGGACCTCGCTCGGTCGCTCGCCAGAGGGGCGCTCGCCGCGGACCTGATCGTCGGGCTTGGGTATGCGGCCCTGGCGCAGGGCCGGGTCGAGGACGCGCAGGGCCTCGCGGCTTGGGCCGAGGCGATCCTGTCCGGCGCGGACGAGGCATCCGGGCTTGCGACCCTGCGGGCGGAAATCGCGCTTGCCGCCGCGGACCTGGTGCAGGCAGCGCAACAGTCCGCCCTGGCGACGCGCCTTGCGCGCGTGCCGGCTGTTTGCGCGCGGGCATGGAACGTGGCCGGCAAGGTCGCGCTCCGCCAGGGGCGACACGACGAGGCGGAGGAGGCCTTCCGGCGGGCCGCGGAGCGGGTCCCGGAGACGCATCCCGAGGCGGTGAGGGCCGCGCACAACCTGGCTCTCGTGGCCCTCCGGCGCGGGGAGCATGGCCGCGCAGTGGCCCTCCTGGAGGAGGCGGCGGTCCGGGCGGATGAGGCCGGTCTCGTGTTCGGGGCGGCTGTCACTCGCCACAACCTGGCCGTGGCCCTCGAACACCTGGGGCGATACCGCTTTGCGTGGCAGTTCGCGGCGGAGGCTGCTGACCGATTCGCGAGGCTCGGGCGGAAGGCGAACCTTGCGGGGGCCTTGCACACGCTCGCGGACCTCTTGGTGACCTTCGGGGAATGGGACCGGGCCGCCGCCCTCCTGGACGAGGCTCTTGCCATCGCGCACGAGGCGGGTCTGTCCGCCATCGGGGATTTGTGCGAGAGGACCCGGGGCGAGGTGGCCCTGATGCGGGGGAGGGCCTTGGAGGCGGTGGAGCGCCTGGAGGGGGTCTGCCAGCGCTTCGAGGCTCGGGGGCTGCGCGACGACGCCGACCTCTGCCGTGCCCGCCTGGCCGAGGCCCTCTTCGAGGCCGGCCGGCTCGACGAGGCGCAAGCCCGGGCGCAGGAGGTCGTGGCCAGACATCGTGGCTTGCGCGACGAGGCCACCGGGAGGGCACACCTCGTCGTGGGCCAAGTCGTGGCCGTGCGGGACGGACCCGCGGAGGCCCTGTCCCACCTGAGCCGGGCGAGGGAGGTCCTTCAGGCCTGCGGGCAGCGGGAGCCTCTGGCCAGGGCGACCGAGGCCCTGGCCGAGGCGCTCGAGGACCTCGGGGACGAGAAGGCGGCAGGGACGCTGCGCGAGGAGGCGCGAGTCCTGCTCGAGGAGGTCGCGGCCGAGGTCCCGCAGGAGTTTCGCAAGGCCTGCCGGACGCGACTCGAGAGGCGTGGTCTTGTTCAGGGGCTCCCCGGTCGAGAACCGGACACCCTTCCGGAGCGCGAGGGAGGGGTCGAGGCCCTGCGGGTCAGGCCGCGGCTTCGGCACCTGGTCCCGCACATCGTGGGTCAATCCCAGGCCCTGGAGCGGGTCCTCGTCACCATCGAGCGGATTCGGAACGTCGCGGTGCCCGTGCTTCTCGTCGGGGAGTCGGGGACCGGCAAGGAACTCTTCGCGGAGGCCCTGCACCGGTTGTCGTCGCGCGCCTCGGGTCCGTTCGTGCGGGTCAACGCCGCGGCATTCACGGACACGCTGCTCTTGTCGGAGCTGTTCGGGCACGAGAAGGGGGCCTTCACGGACGCCCACTCGCGCAAGATCGGGCGCTTCGAGGCCGCGCACGGGGGAACCTTGTTCCTCGATGAGATCGGGGACGTGAGCGAGCGCCTCCAGAACGCGCTCCTGCGCGTGCTCGAAGACCAGTCGTTTCAGCGGGTGGGCGGGGTCGAGACCGTGCACGTGGATGTGCGGCTCGTGTTCGCCACCAATCGGGATTTGCACGCAGCGATGAAGGCGGGGCGCTTCCGCGAGGACCTCTACCACCGGATCAGCGGCGTGGTCATCCAGGTGCCCCCGCTTCGGGAGCGGCGCGAGGACATCCCCGCCCTTGTTGAGGCATTCGTGCGAGAGGCCGAGCGCGAGAGCGGGCGTTGCGTCACCGTGTCCCCCGAGGCGCTCGCGCTCTTGCAGCGTCAACCATGGCCTGGCAATGTGCGCGAACTGCGCAACGTGATCCGGCGGGCGTGCCTGCTGATGGAAGGCTCGGTCCTGACGCCGGAGGTCCTGGCCCGCGAGGTCTTGGGGCTCGGGCGAGCCGCACCGGTCCAGGGCGGCCCGGACGCGCTCGACGCGGTGTTCGGGCGCGGGCTCACGATGGACGAGGCCCTGCGAGAGGTCGAGGTTGCCCTCATCCGCGAGGCCCTCTCCCAGACCGGGGGGAACATCGCGGCTGCGGCGAGGCTGCTTGGGGTCAAGAGGCCGCGCCTCTCCCAGATGGTCAAGGAATACGACCTGAAACCACTTGCAGCCACTACGGCGAGGGGGGGACGATGAGACTTGGACGGTTTTTTGTCGTTGCCCTGGTGGTGGCAACCTCCTGCGAGTTCGGGGTCGCGCCCGAGGAGGGTGGCGCCCGAGGATCGGGGCTCGCGAGCCAGGCCGCGACCCTGGAGGGCGAGGCCAGCCTCTCTCCCGTCCTGGAAGGGACCGCGACATGGGGCGCGCAGGAAGACCCGGTTCAGACGTCCGGGGGCGAGGGACCCGTGGTCCCGACCACATCGTCGCAGTGCGTACCCACGGTGTCGGGCCTCAGGACCTGGCCATGCCTGCCCGTGGCGGAGACCGGGGACCGCAGCCACGGCGACCCACAGCCCTGGCAACCCTCCCCCGTACCGCAACCCTATTGACCTTTCCGGATCGAATCCCCACCATTGCGCCCGATCGCGTTGGGGGGCGGGATGCTCGACTGGATCTTCGGAGCGCTCCTGGTCGCGCTCGGGGTCGGGCTCGGTGCGTTTGCGGCTGGGGTCGAGACCCTGCGCAAGAAAGCGCGTAGAGCCGTGGCCCTCGTCCTGGTGTCTGTCGGGGTGTCGTTCGTCTTGGGCATCGCGAGTGTCGAGACCCAGCAGCCCGGCGAGGGAATCGCCTGGCGGGAGGACGTCGAGGCGGCCCTGGCCGAGGCCCGAAACCAGAACAAACCCGCCATCCTGGACGTGACCGCACAGTGGTGCGCGGCGTGCCAGGACCTCGATCGGGTGACCTTCCAGGACTCGGAGGTCCGGCGTGTTCTCGAGGGCTTCGTGGCCATCCGGCTGGACGCGACCCGATTCGACGAGGCGGACGAGCGTCTGCGTCGCCTCGGGATCGAAGTGGGATCTCTGCCCTGGGTCGGGTTCTTCCTGCCGGACGGGCGCCTGAACCCCGGCGTGACCCTGACCGACTTCGAGCCTCCCTCGCGGTTTGTGCGTCGGGTGGAGGCGGCCCGCGTCTTCCGGGAGCGAGCCCTGACGCCGGTCGAGGCCTGGCTCGGGGAGCGAGGGCTCGCGTGGGCGATGGTCCTCGTGTTCCTGGCCGGCCTTGGCGTGAGCCTCACGCCGTGTGTGTACCCCATGATCCCGATCACGCTGGCCGTGGTGGGCGCGCGCAACCCCGACCGCTCTGGACCGGCGCCGGGGCTCCGGGATCGGTTTATCCGGACCACGACCTTCGTGTCCGGGCTTGCGGTGATGTACGCCTCGCTCGGGGTGGCCTCCGCCGCGCTGGGCAAGGGATTTGGCTCGTGGATGCAGCACCCGGTGGTCACGGCCGGCGTCGCGCTCTTGTTCGTGGCGCTCGCCGCGTCATACGCCGGGTTCTTCACGTTGGACCTGCCCTCGGGGTGGAAGGCCAGGTTCCAGTCGAAACGAGGGGGCCTCCTGGGAGTCGCCCTGGTCGGGGCTGCGGCGGGTCTGGTCGCAGCCCCATGTGCGGGGCCAGTGGTGGTCGGGGTCCTCGCCGTGGTCGGCACGACCGGGGACCTCGTGCTCGGATTCACGTTGATGCTCGTGTTTGCGCTCGGGATGGGGGTCCTGTTCTTCGTGCTGGGGCTCTCGACGGTCGCGCTCGGGCGCCTGCCGCGCCAAGGGGCCTGGATGGAGCGCGTCGAGGCCCTGTTCGCGGTCAGCCTTCTCGTCGTGGCCATTCACTACGGGAGGGTGGGCCTGGCGACGTGGTGATTCGACCCCGAGCGCCAAGGGCCAGGCCGAGACCTTGCGCGCACAGGCCTGGCTGCGTACCCTTTTGGGGCGCGGTCGCCGGGCTGTTGTCCGGCGACCGGGGTACGACGAGCGAGTGCGGGGTGGATCGAAATGGTTCGGTTCTGCGGTATCTTTGCAAGCGATTCGAGGCATCTGAAGTGCGCCGTGGCCCAGGTGGAGCCTCTCCTCCGGGAGGCCGCGGGTCTCGGGCGAAACCGCCTGGGGGTGGGTTGCTATTGCGGAGACGAGGTCCTCCTCACTCGACGCCCGGTCAGCCAGGCACTGGCGCTCCAACCCCTGATCACTCCGGCCGTGGGCAATCATGTGCTCATCGGACTCGATGACTCCCCGTCTGCCCAGTTCCGATTGGAGGGCACCCCACCCTTTCGGTTCCGGAACTACTTGGGCATATGGACGGTCGGGAACCTCCATCGTAAGGACTTCGCGGAGCGCGTCCTGTTCAACCTCCCGGAGTACCTGGCGCGCGACGTGAAGACAGGCCTCCCCGGAGAACTGATGTTCCACCTGTTCCTGTCGTATTTGCATGACATGGGCCGCCTCGACGCGAGGACAGTCCGTGCGGACATTCTGATGGAGGCCCTTCGGTCCACGCTCCAACTGTTTCCGAAACTGGCCGAGGTGGGCCCAGGCGAGGCGCACCCAGCCGTGGCCGCGTGCGTGACGAACGGGGAGCACCTCGTGGCCGGAGCGAGGGGCACGTCCGTGTGGATGCGCCACGCCACCGGGATCGAAGCGTGTTCGCTCTGCTCGGACCCCATTCGCACTCCCGACCACGACGCCCGCCGCGTGGACCACTTGGATGTCCGGGTCTCGGTATTCCTGCTGAACGGCGCGACCGAGCCGCCAGCCGGATATGCGGCCCTCCCGGAGGGGCAGGTCGTGGCCGTGGCCGGGAACGGGGAAGTCCTCTCGCGTGCGCTGTGAGTCGGGACACACCTCGTTTTGACAGCCAGGGCGATTGTCGGGATAATCGCGCCGTCCTTGCCGGTACCTCGAGTTCGGGAGGGTGACGATGCGCCATCGAATCGCGATCTTGACCGCGCTCATCGCGTGGACGAGCGGCCCTGCCTTCGCAGCGGGGATCACGACCGTCTTGTCTTCCTTTGATGAGGGCGACGCCTTTGACGGCTGGCTCTACCCGTCGTGGGACTGGGAACTGCGCAGGGCCCGCATCGCCCGCGAGTACCTCGACCAGGGGCGCATTCGCCTCGCGGACGTCGTGAACGCCCGCCGCTCGACCCACCGGCTCTCGGTGAACGCGCGGATCGGGCTGTACCGGGACCTGGAGTTGTTTCTTGCCTTTCCCTTCGTCCTGCGAGACCAGACCGAACTGACCTGGGCGGGCAGTGCGAACCGGCTCAATCCGGACCCGGCGACGACGGAGGAGCCCTTGTTTCAGATGCCCAACTCGGGACGTGTGCGCTCTGGATTCGGGGACATGGCGGTGGGTCTGCGCTACGCACCCTTCCAGCAGTGGCGAGACCCCTACTACCCATCCTGGCTCGTGTCCTTCACCTGGACGATCCCGTCCGGCAAGGTCCGTCGAGGCGACAACGGAGGCGTGGGGAACGGCTTCCACGAACTGAAGTTCGAGACCGCCGCGAGCCGCCGGATCCTGTTCCTGGAGCCGTACTTCGGTTTTCATGGGTCCTTGCGCGTCCCGTCGTCCTCGACGCGATTCAAGGACTACGGGCCGGCCCAGGGGTCGGTCTGGCCAGGGCAGGAACTCGGCTTGCGCTTCGGCCTGGAGTTCGTGCCGTGGGAGGTGAAGCGCGGGGACGGGAAACCCTTGCGATACGCGAGGATCGACCTCGGGGGCTCGGCGGTCTACACCTTCCGGGGACGGGGGTACACGGACCTGTTCGAGGCCTTCGCCTCGTCGTCCTGCAACCAGGCCGGGCGCTGCTTGAGAAAGGACAACAATGCCCTGGGCGTGACGCAATACGACCGGACAGCCCAAAACTGGGTACCCGGCTCGAGCCCGCAGTTCATGGACGGAATCACGGACGTGGAGGCCTACGGCACCTACTCCGTATGGCTCGGATTCGATGTGCAGCCCATCGAGTACGTGTCGCTGGGATTCCGTTTTACCTATAGCCGCGAGACGGCCCACTATTTGACCCGCGCCATCGTGGGCAAGGACCTCGACGGGCAGAACGGGGTCATGTACAACCCGGGCAACCCCACGGCCACGCCGCCAGTCCCCCCAGGGGTGAACGAGTACAACCCTGTGTACAACTCCGTGGTGGACGACCCGGGCCGGCGGTTCAAGTCGCAAGGAGCCGACATTCTGGCCATCGGCCTGGTGGTCACCGGCAAGCTCTGAAGCGGCCCGTCGTCAGCGTCCCCGGAACTTGGCGCGCAGTGCGTCGCGCACCACAGGGGGCACGAGCCCGTCCACGCAACCTCCCAGGCGCGCGACCTCCTTGACCAGTTGCGAGGAGATGTAGAACTCGTCCGCGCCCGTCACCATGAAGACGGTCTCGAGTTCGGGATACAGTTTGTGGTTCATGTGGGCCATTTGGAACTCGTACTCGAAATCCGACACGGCCCGCAGGCCCCGGACCACGACACGGGCGCCCCGCCGTCGCACATAGTCCACCAAGAGCCCGTCGAAAGAGTCCACCTCAACCGAAGGAATGCCAGCCGTGACAGCCCGGAGCAAGCCCACCCGCTCCTCGACCGTGAACAGCCCGAGTTTCTGGGAGTTCATAGCCACCGCGACCACGACGGAGTCGAAGATCCGGGATGCGCGCTCGATCAGGTTGATGTGGCCATTTGTCACTGGGTCAAAGGAACCTGGATAAATCGCGATGGTCACGTCCCCTCCTTTCGGCGCGCATGCGGTTCCACCCGCTCGAAGTACGCGATGCATGTCTCCCCATAGCGCCGTCTGCGGACAAGCAGCAGGTCCCCGAAGACTACGTCCACCCCCTGGCGTCGTCCGTGCTCGACCACGACCACGCCCCCCACTGCCACCACCCCTGCGAGCGAGAGGGCCATCAGTGTCTCGTCGTACAGAAGTGCGTCGTAAGGCGGGTCCACAAAGACCACGTCGTGCCGCTCCCCCTCTTTGGCAAGCCTCTGAATGGCCTGCACGGCCGGCATGTGCAGGACCCGAGCGACTGTGGCCGTGAACCCCAAGCGCGCAAGGTTGTCCCGGATCGCCTGGACCGCCCGAGGCGACGTGTCGCAGAAGGTCGCATGGGCCGCCCCCCTCGACAAGGCCTCAAGGCCAAAGGCCCCGGAACCCGCGAATAGGTCCAGGACCCGGGCCCCCCGGACCCGCTCTCCCAGCACATCGAAGACCGCCTCGCGCACCCGATCCAGCGTGGGACGGACTCCGCGGCCTTTGGGGGCCAAGATGCGCCGGCCCCCGTGTTCTCCGCCGACGATCCGCATGATCAACCGCGGAGCAATGCCTCGTAGCGCGCTAGGATCGGGAGTTCGCCCGCCCGCTTGCGAATGTCCTCCAGCAACGCGCGCGCGTCCTCCCTCAGGTCCACGTCAATCAAGAACTCCAGGTTCTGGATGTCGTCCTGATACTCCGGCGGGATCAGAGTCAAGTCCACCCCGATGGGGGAAGGCGTGGGCTCCTGGTCGAAGGTCGCCGAGAGGCTGCGGTCCACGAGGGTGCGCTCGCCCTCGAGCCCCTCGATGGCGGCCGGCTGAGAGGGCTCCTCGGCGCCGGTTGGCCCGACCGAAAACGCGCGATCTACCAGGGTGCGCTCGCCCTCGAGCCCCTCGATGGCGACCGGCTGAGAGGGCTCCTCGGATCCTGCGACCGCTCCAGACAACTTCACCTCCGGGCTCGTGTCCTCGCCGATCTCCTCGATCTCAAGCTCCTCGTCCTCTGGAACGAAGACCTCCGCGCGAGCCGTTGGCGTGGACGACTCGAACTCGATCTCGGCTCCGGTCTCGACGGGCGACTCAGGGGCGAACCGGAGCGCCCGGCGCGCGGACTCGTCCCCGGGTTGCAGTCTTAGGACCCTCTGGTGGACCTCGTCGCGCTCGCGGATCAGACCGGTTCTGTCATACAAGCGGGCCAGGGCCTTCAGGACCGCCACCGCCTTCTGGGGCTGGCCTGCGAACTCGAAGACCTGGGCCAAAAGGTCGAGGATCTCGGGGTCGTTCGGCCTCGCCCGATAGCAGACCTGAAGACGACTGAGGGCCTTCAACGCATCGCGCTTGGCGAGGTAGAGCGCGGCGAGGTCCCGGCTAACCTCGAAGTCATCTGGCTGGTGGTACAGAAGTCGCTCTGCCACCAGGATGTACTCCTCGGTCTGACCCTTGCGCTTGAGGACCTCCGCTGCGGCCCTAAACTCGTGGACCGCCTCCTCGATCATCCCCTCGCGCGAGAACTCCTCCCCGAGCGTCACGCGCAGACGCGCGTTCTCCGGGTCGAGTTCGAGCATCTTCTGGGCCGTCTTGAGGCGTTCCAAAGTCAGGCCGGCCTGCGCCTGGAGCGCGATGGCCTCGCGGTACTGCGCGATGGCGTCGTTGATCAGGCCGATCTGCTGGTACAGCCCGGCCAGGGCCAGGCGGACCTCGATGTCGTTGGGCGCGAGTTTCTGAACCTGCTTGAAGACCGCGACTGCCTTGAGCAAGAACCCTTGCGAGGCATAGAACTCGGCGACCTCCTTGAAGGCGGCGGTGGCCCGGTCGCGCTCCCCCAGCCGAAACAAGAGGTCTGCAACCTTCAGTTTCGTGCGAATGTCGGACGGGTCGTCTCGCAGGACCTTTTCGTACTCGCGAACCGCCTTCTTGAGGTCACCCTTGGCCAGGTACTTGTGAGCCGCCGCGATCACCTTGGCGCGGTTCACCTTGGCCAACTCTCCACCCCCGGCAGAGCACCCCTTGTTGTATGGCGGACAATCGGCTAAAAGTCAAGGCGGTGGCCAATGGGGCCTGCCGCGGCCGACGGAGAGGGGTCGTGCGATTCGTGGACGCCTGCCTGGGGCGACCGGTGGACACTACGCCGGTCTGGTTGATGCGGCAGGCGGGGCGCTACCTCCCGGAGTACCGGGCCCTGCGCCAGAAGGCCTCTTTCCTCGAAATGTGCAAGGACCCGGACCTCGTGGTCGAGGCTACACTTCAGCCGCTGCGGCGCTTCGATCTGGACGCGGCGATCATCTTCTCGGACATTCTCGTCCCAGTGGAGGCGATGGGTGTCCCGGTCGAGTTCGCACCCGAGCCGAGGATTGAACGCCCTGTGCGCTCCGAGGCGGATGCGCGGGCGCTCCGCCTGCCGGACCCCCGGCGCGACACCGCGTTCTTGCTGCGGGCCATCGCCCGCGTCCGCGATCTGCTCGACCCGACCCGAGCCCTGATCGGGTTCGCGGGCGCGCCATTCACCTTGGCGACCTACCTGGTCGAGGGCGGCGGGTCCCGAGACTTCCTCCACACCAAGCGGTGGATGTTTCAGGACCCCAAGGGGTTTTGGGGTCTTTTGGCCAGGATCGCGGATGCGGTGGCCCCCTACTTGTGCGCCCAGATCGAGGCCGGGGCGGACGCGGTGCAGTTGTTTGACACGTGGGCCGGTGCCCTGGCCCCGGAGGACTTCCGTACCTTCGCCCTGCCTGCGGCGGTCTCGGTCATCGAGCGCGTCCGACGTCCCGGCGTCCCGGTGATCTATTTCGTCAACGGGGCGGCTGGGGTCCTCGAAGACCTGCCCCAGAGCGGCGCCGACTGCATCGGGCTCGACTATCGCTTGGATTTGGCCCACGCGATCTCGCGCTTGGGGGGGCGGGTGTCCGTCCAGGGCAATCTGGATCCGCTCGTTTTGTTCGCACCCGAGGAGGAGATCCGGGCCCGTGTCGCGGCCATGGTCCAGGCCGGGCGCGCTGCCCGCGGCCATGTTTTCAATCTGGGGCACGGCGTACACCGCGACACGCCCGTCACAGGGGTGGAGACTTTGGTCCAGGAGGTGCACCGGAGCGGCGCTCGACCACGCTCGGAGCCAGACCAGTGACGAGTCGCCCTGCCATGGCCGGCCTCCACCCGAGTCCTGACACAGGGGTTTTGGTGGTGCAGATGGGGGGACCGACCACGCTGGCCGAGGTTCGACCCTTCCTGCGCCGCATGCTGTCCGACCCGGCAGTGGTCGGGATCCCGGGGGCGGTCCGGGTTCCGCTGGCTTTGATTGTCTCGTGGACGCGGGCGCGGCGCGTGCGCCTCCAGTACGAGGCGATCGGCGGGGGCTCCCCGATCACCCGCATCTCCCTGGCCCAGGCCGCGCGCCTCGAGGAGGCTTTGGTCGCGGCAGGCCATCCGATGCCCGCGCTCCTTGGACAGCGCTACGCCGAACCGACGATCCGGGAGGCCGTGCTGCGTGCGCGGGAGATGGGGATCTCGCGGCTCGTTCTCCTCCCCCTGTATCCCCAGTACTCCGAAACGACCACCGGGTCCGCTGTGCGGGAGGCTCGACGTGTCATCGCGAGGGTCGCGCCTGGGATGCGCCTGTGGGTCGTGAGGGATTACGCGGACCACCCAGCCTATGCGAGCGCTATGGCCGAGACCGTCCGAGACGCCCTCGATGCCTTGTCGGAGGAGGCCCGATCCAAAGCGCGAGTGCTGTTTTCGGCACACGGCCTGCCCGTGCGGTACGTCGAGCGCGGGGACCCCTACCCGGAACGGGTGGCCGCCACCGTGCGCGCGGTCATGGCCCGTATCGGGGATACGGTTCCCCAGTTCACCATCTGCTACCAGAGCCGAGTCGGGCCGGTGCGATGGCTCGGACCGAGCACCCGAGAGGCCATCGAACAGGCCGCGCGGGAGGGTGCTTCCGCCGTGGTCCTGGTGCCGGTATCCTTTGTCTCGGACCACCTCGAGACCCTCTACGAGATGGACGTGCAGTACCGGCAGGAGGCACACGCCCTGGGGCTCCGAGAGTTCGTGCGTGCCCGCTCCCTGAACGACTCGCGCGCCTTCGCATCCGCGCTGGCCCAAATCGTGGTCGCCTCGCTCGCCTCGGCGCCCTCGCTTTGATTTTGAGTTATTGAGGTCGCTGGGATATCAATTGGTGCGGGTGAAAGGCCCGAGGGAAGAGCCGATGGGTGGAGCGGTGGGGAGAGGGTCGCGCATGGCCACGGGAGGGTTCAAGACGAACCCTCCGAAGCCCGGCTTCCGGAGAAAGCCGGGGGCGTCAAAGGGTCCTTCCGGCCCTGTCGCGCCCCGGAAGCCCTCGGCAAGCCCCAAAATGCAAGTGACCCCGGAGGACCGTGCCCGGGCCGAGCAGATCGCGGCCCGCTCGGGCATTCCGGTCGAGCAGGCGATGCTCGTGGCCAAGGGCCGCAAGACGCTGAACCAGGTCCTTCAGGAGATGCTGGCCCGGGAGAGGCGGGACCGCCTGATCCAGCAAGGAATGGACAGGACCCTCGCGGGACAGGTGGCCCGTGGGCACATCCCCCTTGCGAAGGCGAGGCTTCTGCAAGAGCTCTGGCAGGCGCAGGGCGCGAGCTTCAAATCGGAGGCGCTCCAGGCGATGGTCGGTGGGGAGCCGGTGGCCTTCGGGGTCTTCGGCCAAGGGGTCGTGGGAGGCGTGGTTCGGCAGGTGGAGCGGTACACCGTCACCCTCGTCCCGGAGGGGGGGGCAGGGCCCCTGACCCTGAAGAAGCATGACATCAAGTACTACTGTTCCGCCGGCTCGGTCGCGGATGTCCTTGTCCGCATGGGCCGACACGCGGAGGTGGCACGCCTGGGGCTGCAAGGGACCACGGACACGGCCGAGCGCTTTCGGCCCACGGAGGAGATGGCGCTCGACTGGGTCAGGTCCGGTCGGAGGTTTCTATTTATCTTTCGAGACGGGGAGACGATCGCGGGGGTCCCGAGACGCGTCGCCCGGTTCGAGGTGGAGGTCGAGGTCGCGCCCGGTGTCACCTTGTGCATCCTGACCCACGCCCTCTACAAGCCGTGCCCCTACCTCCGCGACGTCTTGCAAGATTCCTGAATCATTCGGCTTCTTGGCGAGAGGCAACAGCGAGGCTTGTGCAGCGAACGACGAGATGGCGAGGCGTCACCGCTCGATGACGCCGTGGGGTCCGAGGCGGCGGAGACAGTCGCGGACGTGGTACTCCTCTTGCCGCTCGCGCGCACCTATTCCTACCGGATCCCCGACGCCCTGCGTGGCGTGGTCCAAAGGGGTGTCCAGGTGGTGTGCCCGGTGCGGGGGCGGCAAGGCGTCCACGGCATCGTGGCCGACGTGCGCAAGCCAAGGCCCACAGACCCCGAGCTCCAGGACATCCAGGATGTGGTCCGTTCAAGACCCCCGTGGCCCGACGACTTGTCGAGGCTCGTGACCTTCGTGTCCTCGTATTACGTGACCCCGCTCGGGGTCGCAGCGAGGACCGCGATGCCGGGGCTGTTCTCGCGCAGGGTGCCCAAACCGGCCCAGCGTCTGGTCTTCGTGCGGCCCCCAGACCACCCACCGCGCTCGGAGCGGGTGCGCAGGCTGCTTGGTGCGCTTGAGGCCGCGGGGAGCATGGAGGCGGCGGAAGTCCGCCGCATGGCCCCTGGGACCGGGGAGGCCATCCGCCGCTACCTGCGTCAGGGGGTGCTCGCGGTCGAGGAGGAGCCCGTGGGACGGGGCCAGCCCGCGTGCCCCGTGGTGCGACCCAATGCGCCGCGCCCCCCTTTGACGAGGCATCAGGCCGCGGCCCTTCAACGCATCGTGGCCGCGATGGACACCGGGTTTACGACCTTTCTATTGCACGGGGTAACGGGCTCGGGGAAGACCGAGGTGTACCTCCGGGCCATCGAGGAGGTCCGCTCTCGCGGTCGCGGGGCCCTGGTCCTCGTGCCCGAGATCGCCCTGACCGTCGAGTTGCGACGCCGGTTCGAGGAGCGCTTCGGCGAGGAGGTCGCCGTGCTCCACAGCGGGCTACCCGAGGCCAGGCGGGCTGCGGCCTGGGAGGGGGCGCTCCAGGGTCGCATCCCCATCGTGGTGGGGGCGCGCTCCGCCGTGTTCGCCCCGGTGCAAAACCTCGGGCTCATCGTGGTGGACGAGGAACACGACGCCTCCTACAAGCAGCAGGAGCACCTGCGGTACAACGCGCGGGACCTTGCCGTGGTGCGCGCCTCCTACGCGAGGTGTCCGGTCGTGCTCGGGTCCGCGACCCCTTCGCTCGAGTCCTTTGGCAATACCCACATGGGCAAGGCCGTATACCTTTCGATGCCGGAGCGCGTGGAGCGGAGGCCCCTACCGGAGGTGAGATTCGTGGATTTGCGCTACGAGGCCCCGGTCGGGGCAGGCCGCGTGTTCTCGACGACCCTGCTTCAGGCCTTGCGCGAGACGGTCGCGCGCGGCGACTCGGCGATCCTCTTCCTGAACCGCCGCGGGTTCGGGCGGTTCGTGGTCTGCGGGACCTGTGGCCAGGCCATCCAGTGCCCAAACTGCAGCATCACCTTGACGCACCACGCGAGGCCGGAGCGCCTGAACTGCCACTACTGCGACCACACAACGCCGGTGCCGGAGCGCTGCCCTTCTTGCGGGTCTTCCGAGTGCTCGCCAGTCGGGTTCGGGACCGAGCGGCTCGAAGAGGAGGTCGCGGCCCTGGTGCCTGGCGCGCGCTGCGCCCGACTGGACTCGGACACGGCCACAGGCCGGGGCCTGGACCGCATCCTGTCGCGGTTTCGGTCCGGCGAAGTCAACGTCCTGGTGGGGACCCAGATCGTGGCGAAGGGGCACGACTTTCCCCAGGTGACCCTGGTCGGGGTGCTCCTTGCGGACCAATCGCTCGCCTTCCCGGACTTTCGCGCCTGCGAGCGGACGTTTCAGTTGCTCACGCAGGTCGCCGGGCGGGCCGGGCGGGGCGAGCGGCCCGGACTCGTCGTGATCCAGACCTTCAACCCCTCGCAGTACGCCCTGCGCTTCGCCTCGAACCACGACTACGTGGGCTTCGCGGTGGTCGAGGACCGCCTCCGTCGCGAGCGCGGCTACCCCCCGTACTCGCACCTCGCGACCGTGGAGGTCTCCTCCCCAGACTCGCGGGAGGCCTGCGAGGAGGCAGACCGCATCCGCGACTACCTAGACCACTTCCGCACGCTTGAGGGCACTGCGGGGCGCGACGTGACCATCCTCGGGCCTGCCTCGGCCTGCATCGAGCGCCTGCGGGGCCGCACGCGCGTTCAGATCCTTCTGAAGAGCCGCACCCGCTCGGTCCTGAACCGCATCCTGTGGCGCCTGGCGCGGACCGTGGGCCAGGGCCACGGTCACGTGCGAGTGGTGTTGGACGTGGACCCGGTCAGCCTGATGTAGCGCTGACAAGGCTAGGACCGTTTTCTGGTAGGCAAACGCTCGTGGCGCGCTTGCGGGCCCCTCCCGGAGCAACCTTGCAGGAAAGCCACGCTTTTCCGTGCGGACGAGCAGGGAAGAGAGCGTGCCCCGGGGCTGACCTCATCGCCGTGTCCTTAAACTTCCCGGGCCACCCACTGCCCGATGGCTGGCTCCCTCTCCCCACCTCGAGAGGGCGCGGCTCATCGAGTCCGCTCGAGGCGTCAATCGAATCGGACCACCTTCATGCCGAGTGCGCGGGCCGCCCCGGCCTGGACCCGATCGGCCGTTGCGAACACCGAGGTCCCGATCTCGCGCGCCATTGCGAGGTGGAGCGCGTCGAGGCTCCGCACCGGATGGTCCGTGAGGAAGGCCAGCATCAGGGCCGCGGCCTGCACAACGCCGTCGTGAACCGGATGACGGATCAGGGCGCCCCGCCGGAGGTCCTCCTCGAAGGCTGCGAAGACCTGCGACTCGATGCGAGCCGTGATGTCGCGCTCCCGGCGGCGGGCGAGGAGCGCGCGCATCTCGACCATCGTCAGGGTGGAGACGGCGACCGGACCGGTTTCCTGCAAGAATCGCTCGACATCGTCCGAGCGCTCCTCGTTCAGGTACCACTTGGCCAGCGCTCGTATCCATGTAAGTTGGGCCGTTCACCGCGAATCGCGCTCCTGCCGCAGGAGTGTCTCGCTGCCCGTCTTCATGCGCCGCATCTTGCGACGCAGGTCTCGGTGGGACGGCATGGTCGGTCTGGACCCTGTCACCGGGAGGAGGCGGGCCACCGGGCGCCCCCGGCGCGCCACGATGATCTCTCCCTCGGCAGAGAGGAGCGCGTCAATGCCTGCGAGCATCCGGCGGAACTCCCTGATCGTCAGGGTCTTCATGCGCCCCCTCCGGGTCAGACGTGCCACGATCCACACTAGATGATAGCGTGTGACATCGCGTCCATCAACGACCTGGACGGTTCCGAGTCCAGCGAGTCTTTCATCCGCCATCAACCCTCCGCAATTCTCCGAATATGCAGGGAGTCTGCTTTCTCCCATTTTGCCACGCCGAAGCCGCGGTCCCTGCCTCGCGGTTTCCCTAAAATATTCGTAAAACTAATGACTTGCGTCGCGCTGCCGACACCGTGATGGTGGATTGAGGCCAGGGATGGATCGTTGACACGGGCAGGACCCATTTCCGAGAATCGGGTCCCGGTCGTGGCGGATTGCGTGCGACCCCGAATGCGCTGGTCAGGGAGGTCCGAATGGGCGTGCGCGTCGAGACAGACACGATGGGGGCGGTCGAGGTGGAGGAGAGTCGCTACTGGGGCGCCCAGACCCAGCGCTCCCTTCAGAATTTTCCCATCGGGGTAGAGCGCTTCCGGATGCCCCGGGCGATTGTGCGGGCCATGGGGCTTGTGAAGAAGGCGGCGGCCCTCGCGAATGCGGAACTCGGCGAGTTGCCCCGAGACAAAGCAGAACTGATCGCCCGCGCCGCCGAGGAGGTCATCGCCGGGCGGCTCGACGACCACTTCCCGCTGGTGGTCTTTCAGACCGGGTCCGGGACCCAGACCAACATGAACGCGAACGAGGTGATCGCCAACCGCGCCATCGAGATGGCGGGCGGCGTTCTCGGGTCCAAGAAGCCCATCCACCCCAATGACGACGTGAACCGCGGCCAGTCCTCCAACGATACTTTTCCTACGGCCATGCATGTCGCGGTGGTGGAAGAACTGCATCGTCACCTCTACCCGTCGGTCCAGGCCCTGCGGGACACCCTGGCTCGAAAGGCCGAGGCGTACCGGGACATCGTGAAGGTCGGTCGCACCCATCTCCAGGATGCCACTCCCATCACGCTGGGCCAGGAGATTGGGTCCTGGGTGGCGCAGATTGACTTTGGCCTCGCCCAGGTGCGCCACGCTGAGGAAGGCCTGTATGAACTCGCCATCGGAGGGACCGCAGTGGGCACGGGCCTGAACGCCCACCCACGCTTCGGGGACCTGGTTGCGGCCTACCTCGCCCGCGAGACAGGCTTCCCCTTCGTCTCGGCGCGGAACAAGTTCGCGGCCCTGGCCGCGCACGACGCCCTTGTGACCATGAGCGCGGCGCTACGCACCCTGGCCGGCGCCCTGATGAAGATGGCGAACGACGTCCGGTGGCTCGCCTCGGGACCCCGCAACGGCATCGGCGAGATCACGATCCCGGAGAACGAGCCCGGCAGTTCCATCATGCCCGGCAAGGTCAATCCCACCCAGGCCGAGGCCCTGACCATGGTCTGCGTGCAGGTCTTCGGAAACGACGCCGCGGTCGCCTTTGCCGGCAGCCAGGGGAACTTCCAGTTGAACGTCTACAAACCCGTGATGGCGCACAATGTCCTCGTGAGCATCGAGTTGCTCGGGGACGCCTGCCGGGCATTCGATGAGCACTGCGCCGCTGGAATAGAGCCCAATCTTCCCCGCATCCGCGAGCATCTCGACAAGAACCTGATGCTGGTGACCGCCCTGAACCGCCACATCGGCTACGACAAGGCCGCGGCCATCGCGAAAAAGGCCCACCGGGAGGGCACGAGCCTGAAGGAGGCCGCCATGGCCTTGGGCTACCTGACCGAGGAGGACTTCCACCGCCTCGTGAACCCCATCGAGATGACCCGTCCCGGCTAATCAGGGGCTTTGTCTTCCAAAAGACACCCGGCATACTAGTAGGAGCCCGCTGGGATGCAACGGGCGTCCGGGCGCGTGTGGACCGATGGGTTGCTCGAGGTGTTGATTGAGGCTTTGGTCTTGCAGACCCTCCAAAAGGAGGTAGGAGCCGTGAAGTCCATCCGTGTCGAACATCAGCCCTCGCCAGAAAGGCTCGCGGAGATGGGGGTCGAGTCATGGCCAGTCTGGACCAAGGAGGTGTCCGAGTTCCCCTGGACCTACGACGAGGACGAGACCTGCTACTTCCTCGAGGGAGAGGTCGAGGTGGCGCCCACGCAAGGGCCGCCGGTCCGGGTGGCGAAGGGGGACCTGGTCACCTTCCCCGCAGGGCTTCAATGCACATGGAAGGTCCTCCAACCCGTGCGCAAGAGATACCGGTTTGGCTGACCGGGAGGCGTCAATCGCGGAACACCGCCCAGACAGGGACGTGGTCCGAGGGCTTGTGGCCCTTGCGCTCCTCGCGGGCGATGCCCGCAGCAGTGCATCGCGCGGCGAGGGGCGGGGTGCAGAGCACGAAGTCAATGCGCAGCCCCTCGTTTTTCGGGAAGGCGAGGTTGCGGTAGTCCCACCACGAGTAGGCGCGGTCGTCTGGGTGGTGCAGGCGGAAGGTGTCCCGAAGTCCCAGGTCCAGAAGGCCCTGGAAGGCCTCGCGTAACTTGGGGTTGTATAAGACCGTGCCCTCCCAGGCCGCGGGGTCGTGGCAGTCGAGGTCTGTGGGCACGATATTGAAGTCCCCGCACACCGCGAGGGGCGTCTCGGGGACCCCGGCGCGTATCAGGTACGACCGCAGCCGTTGCAGCCACTGTAGTTTGTACCTGTACGCGGGCGTCCCGACCTCGCCCCCGTTCGGCACGTAGGCGGACACGATTCGCACCCCGGCCACAGTCGCAGCCACGATCCGGGCCTGGGGGTCGTCCTCCCCGTCGACGAGGCCCTTGAGGATGCCCGCAGGCTCCAATCGCGACAGGATGGCCACGCCGTTGTATGTCCGTTGCCCGTGGACCACCGCGTGATAGCCCGCGGCACGGACCTCGTCGTAGGGGAAGGTGTCGTCCGTGGCCTTCAATTCCTGAAGGCACACCACGTCGGGCCGCGCCCGCTCGAGCCAGGAAAGCAACCGCGGCAGCCGCACCTTGACCGAGTTGACGTTCCATGTGGCGATCGTCACGACGCCATGATAGCCAAGGAATACAACTCTGTCCACGGTTGAAATGCAATCCACTGGCCCAGACACCTTGACAGCCCCCGCTCCCCTGCGTACCTTGACGCCCGGGAGCGCCCGCCAGAGGAGGTGCGGCAATGGCCTGGGAATACAGCGAGAAGACCAAGGAACTGTTTATGAACGCAGTCCAGGGGAAACCCGGGACCCACCTCGGGGAGGTCGCGAACCCGGACGGCGTGGGCGAGCACGGCTCCATCGTGTGCGGCGACGCCATGCGCTTCACCTTCCGGGTGGAGCGCCACCCGACCGACCCCCTGAAGGACCGCATCGTCGAGGCGAAGTACCTAACGTTCGGCTGCACCTCGGCCATCGCCTCGTCCGAGGCCCTTTGCGCCATCCTCGAGGAGGGCCGCTACACGCCTATCGAGGCATTGAAGGTGGACAACGCCACGATCGTCAGGTACCTGGGCGGCTTGCCGTCCCAGAAGATCCACTGCTCGGTCATGGGGGCCGAGGCCCTCCAGGCCGCCGTCTTCGATTGGGCGCGCCGGCGCGGGGTGGACCTGCGGGAACTCGGCGTGGACATCCTCCCGCACGAGGAGGAGGAGGGCCGGATCGTCTGTAAGTGTTTCTCGCTAACAGAGCCGTACCTGAAGCGCAAGATCCGCGAGATGAACCTACGCACGATCCCGGACATTACGAATGCGACTAAGGCGGGCGGGGCGTGCGCCACGTGCCATCATGCCCCAGGCGGGCTCCAGGACCTGTTGGACGAGGTGTGGGGCCGGCAGGAATCGCGCAAGGGCGCTTTGCCGAGGCCCCCAACGGTCGGAGAGAAACCCGAACTCTCGCCCTACCAGTTCGCCAAGCGCATCGAGGCCCTCATCGAGGAGTACGTGCGCCCGGGCCTCCGCCGAGATGGCGGCGACATCGAGATCGTGGACATCAAGGACACCATCGTGTACGTGCACCTGCGCGGGGCGTGCGCGGGGTGCGTGGGCGCGGGCATGACCCTCAAGATGATGATCGAGCAGACCCTCAAGGACAAACTGGACGAGCGCATCCGGGTGGTCGCGGTCTGACCCCCGGGCTACGAGGCGCAACATGCCGGAAAATCTCATTTATTTCGACAACAACGCGACGACCCCCGTTGCCCCCGAGGTCTTCGAGGCCATGGTCCCCTATCTGACCGAGGTCTATTTCAACCCGTCCTCGATGTACGACGCGGCCCGACTCGCGGCAGAAGCGGTGGCCAAGGCCCGGCGGGCCGTGGCCGACTTTCTGGGGGTCGGGAACGCGGAGCAGGTCTTATGGACCTCGGGCGCGACCGAGAGCAACAACACGGCCATCTACGGGGTCGCGCGGGCCAACCCTTCGCGTCGGCACATCATCACCACCGCGGTCGAGCACCCCGCCGTGCTCGAGGTGTGCAAGGACCTCCAACGTGGGGGCTACGAGGTGACCTTCTTGCCCGTGAACCGGGACGGGATGCTCGACGTGCGGGATTTCATCCGGGCCCTGCGCAAGGACACCCTGCTCGTCACGATCATGCACGCGAACAACGAGACGGGCGTGATCTTCCCCGTGGACGACCTCGCGCGCCTCACCAAGGAGACCGACCCCTCGATCCTCTTCCACACGGACGCGACGCAGTCCGCGGGGAAACTCCCGCTGAACCTCAAGGGCTCGCTCAAGCACGTGGACCTGTTGTCTTTCTCGGGCCACAAACTGCACGCGCCCAAGGGGATCGGGGTGCTGTTCGTACGGCGAGGGACCCCCATGAAGCCCCTGCTCATCGGCGGGCACCAACAGGGGGGGCGGCGGGCCGGGACCGAGAATGTCCCCTACATCGTGGGGATGGCGCGCGCTTGCACCCTCGCCATGGAGCGGCGCTCGGACGAGGAGCGTGTACGCGCCTTGCGCGACCGCCTAGAGGCGGGTCTTCTCGAGCGCATCCCCGCCATCGAGGTCAATGGCCGCAACGCACCGCGCCTTCCGAACACGACCAATTTGGCCGTGCACTATGTCGAGGGCGAGGCCATGCTCTACCAGTTGAGCACCGAGGGGATCTGCGCCTCGTCCGGGTCCGCCTGCACGTCCGGGTCGCTCGAGCCGTCGCACGTGCTCAAGGCCATGAACGTCCCCTTCACGGCCATCCACGGCTCGGTCCGCTTCAGCCTGAGCCGCTACAACACGCCAGAGGAGGTGGACCGAGTCCTTGAAGTGTTCCCCCGCATCGTCGCGAACCTGCGCCGCCTCTCCCCCTACTGGGACAGCGAGCGCAACCGGCCTACGGGGCGCGCTTGAGCGGGATTCAGCCCTCGGGCTCCGGGGGACGCCGGGAGGCCTTGACCTCGGCTCGGTGGTGCTTGTCCGCGAGCATCTTCTCCTTGGCCCGCTTCGAGCGCTTGCGCTTCTGGCGGCGGATGCGGGCGGCCTCTTGCCTGCGGGCGCTCTGCTCGCCGAGCAGTCGCTCCTCGATGCGCTCGACGAGCGTCCGGCGAGCGAGGAAGCGGTTGAGGGCCTGCGAGCGCGACTGCTGACACTTCACCAGGATCCCCGTGGGTCGGTGGAGGACCTGCACGCAGGTGGAGGTCTTGTTGACCTTCTGGCCACCAGGCCCCCCGGACCGGATGAAGGTCTCCTCAATGTCCTCCTCGCGCACGCCGAGGCGCGCCATGCGCTCCTCGAGGGCGCGCAGTTTGTGCGGACTGACCGGGAAGTCCGGCGGCATCACCTACTCCGACCAGATGGCCATGACCTCGTGGACCCCGCCCGGCACTCGAATCACAAGCGCCGGGACCGCACTGGCATCGAAGGCCCACCCGGAATCGAGGGCCGCGAGGTCTTCTGCAGGGTCCACACGGACCACATCAACTCCATCCACCAGGACCTCGGCCGGCGCCTCTCGCACATCGTAAACCTCGAACACGACGCCCAGCCGGAACTCGGCCCCTTGCGCGACCGAGAGATGCACGCTGGCGCCTTGACGCTCCTGACCGAGCAAGGTCCCGTCGTGGACGCGGAACTCCGAGGCCGGTCCAGGGAAGACGCGGACGTACAGCACCCCGGGCGTCGTCGCGTAGGAGTCCACGCGGTGTGGCTCTGTGGTCGGCGCAAGCGTGTCTATGGTGGGTCTCAGCATCGGCACGATGCCCCCTTCCCTCAGGTACAGGGGCAGTTTCCACAGCGGCGCCGGCACTGTCACCCTTCCGGGGCCTTCCAAGACCTGGCCGTCCCACCAGTCCACCCATCGGCCCGGCGGAAACAGCACTGCCTTCTCGCGCGCGTCCCGCTCGAGGACCGGCGCAACCAGGAGGTCGTCCCCGAAAAAGTAGAGGTCCCAGGGGTGCTCGCCCATCTCGGGGACCTGCAGCCCGAACGGACGCTGGATCGGGCGTCCCGTATCGAGGATGGCCAGCGCATACGTCCACTCATAGGGCCACAGCCTCAAGTGCAGCCGCGCGTAGGTCCGGTACCAGCCGAGCATCTCTTCGTCGTACCCGTCGGGGCCACCCGTCTCCCACGGCACCGTGCTAGCCCCGTTTCCGACCTGCATGACAGACGACAGCGCGGTCTGCTGGAACCACCGCGTAAAGAGTTCCTTGTCCGGCGGGGCGTGGATGTAGCCCCCGGTGTCCGCACCATAGAACGGAAAACCGGACGGACCGAGCGATAGCCCATAGACCACCGAGGCGGGCAGGCCCCCGACCGCCTTCTTTGGGTAGCCGTCCTTCAAGAGCTCATAACCATGTGGCCAAAAGGTCGCGTCGAGGTCGCCGGGCCAGATGATGGGGCCGTGTACCTGGTCCCCAATCGTCGCGGTACGGCACAACAAGAACCCCCCGTCCTCGGGCAGCATCTCGGAATACACCTTGTGGTACCACCACTGGTAGAGGTGGTGCATGGTGCGGTCATCGCTCCCATCGGCGAAGAGCCACGGCGTACGCACCCCGAATGCACCCAGGATCACCTCCTCCGCGTAGTCCAGTTTGTAGCCCTCGACGCCTAAGTCCCGGTAGAAGCCCAAGAGCCCCTGCCACCAGGCATACGCCTGTGGGTTCGTGAAGTCCACGAGCGGCCCCCACTTGTCGAAGGTCACGCCGATGATGGGCGGAAAGTATCCGTTTTCCTTAGCGAAGTCGTAGAAAGGACGCGAGTCCTCGTCCTTGGGGTCCACGTAGGGCGCGTGCCACAGGGCCATGCGGAAGCCGAGTTCGTGCGCGCGGGCGATCATCGCAGCCGGGTCGTTGTAGTGCTTGGGGTCGAAATCGAAGGAGTTCACCGCGCTCGCGTAAGGGCGGTCAATCCAGTAGCCGGTCGCGGCGAGGTCGAGGTCCCGCATGGCCTCGAGGTCGGCGAGGACCTTCCCCTGGTCCACGCCCTCGTCCCGCCAGACCCAAGGCCCAAGCGCCCAGGGGGCTGGCAACCTGAAGGCCCCAGTCAGGTCGTAGTAGTGCTTCGTGACGTCCAGGGGGTGCGCCTCGGCGATCAGATAGAAACTCAGGCCGTCCCTTGTCGCCTCGCCGGTCCCGACCGTCACCTCGATGAGGTCGTCCCCTTGGGTCGCGACATCGAAGACCATGCCCGCGAGCGAGTCCACGAACATCCCCCATCCCCGCGACCCGATCAAAAGCGGGATGCGTACGTGGCCCTCGTTGTTCGCGCTCTCCGAGTCGGGGTCAATCTCGATCTGCATGGTTCGCGTGCGACCCCGGTGATTGACGTGGTCGTGCCAGGCCCCGAGCCCATAGAAACCCTCGTCCCTGCCTGCTCGGGCGCGCAGGCGGACGAAGGCGAGAGGAGGACCTTCGGGCTCCGGTTGCAGGCGGACCTGGAACCGTCCGTCTGCAGAGGCCTCGATGCTCACGAGGGCCGCGAGCCCTTCCGGGTACTGCAACCTCGCGCGGACGCGCCCTTCGTCCACGGACAGGACCTCGCCGGCCGCCGGCCAAAGAAAGGCGAGCCCCTCGGGGGGGTCCAGGGACTCCGTCGCGCCTGAGGCCGGGTAGAGGTACCAGGGGTCATAGGAGCGGGCTGGCTCCAGGGTGTCCACGCGGCCAAAACCCAGGCCGTCTCGGCCCAGTTGGAGTAGCGTCTTGTGGTCGCGCACCAGCGCCATCTCGATGGCCTCGAGGTCGAGGCGCAACTCGCTCGTCCCCGCCCGGATCACCGCCAGGGTGGGGGGTGGAGACCCCGGCTCCTCCAAAGCCATGGGGTCTTCGGACCCCAGGTCGTCCGCGACGGGGTCAGCCTCGACCGAGTCAAGCACTGCCTCGCGCGCTGCGTCCTCCCCGGCGTCGGGTATCTCTTTGGTCCCGCTCCCGCAGGACACCGCGACCACGCAGGCGATTTTGGCCCACATCTTCGCGATCGCGCCTCTTCGCCTCATCGTGCCCTCCCGCCTAGCCGCCAGGGAAAGCATCCGGCACCCAGGGCCTTTCGTCAATCGCCATGGCGCGGTTTCTTTACAGCGGCCCGGATGTTGCTAGAATGGGGCCCGGGACCCCCTTGGATGGGAGGCGCGTGGATGGAACGTCAGGGTTTGGCGCAGGCGGGACCGGAGTCTGTCGCGCAGAAGGGGGCGGCTCAGCCTGCGCCCCCCAGGACCGACGCGGTACGGCGGGTGCTCAAGCGGAGGAACTACGACGCGCAGAAGGCCTTGCTCCAGGTGGGTCAAGGTCCGCCAGTGGGTCCGGGCGAGGAGGCGGACCTCGCGCGTGCGGGGTTTGCGTCGCCCGCGCGGGAGTTGCCGTACCGGACGACGATGGAGCGAGCCTTCGGCCAGCCGCTCGGGCACGTAAAGGCCCATGTGGGACCCGAGGCCAGGGAGGCGAGCATTGCGATGGGCGCCGAGGCGTATGCGCTCGGTTCGGAGGTCGCCTTCGATTCCCCGAGCCCGAGTCCCGAGACCGTGGCCCACGAGGTCGCGCACGTGGTGCAGCAGACCCCTGAGGCCGCCACGTCCGGTGGTGGAGCGAGCGAGGCTGCTGTTGAGCGCGAGGCGGATCGCGCCGCGCGGACAGCGGCCACCGGGGGCCGCGTACCCGGGCTGAGCCCGGAGCGCCCCGCGGTGCGCAAGAAGGAGAAACTCCCGAAAGGGGAGGAAGGCTTCGAGAAGATGTGGGCCTCGCACCCCCACAACTACCAGGACGACCCCTCGCAGAACACCGACAGCGCGGCTTTGCTCGAGTCCATCGGTCTGCCGACCGACTGGAACACCTGCGCGATCCGCCTGAGCGTCATGCTGAACAAGATCGGGCTGACGATCACGCCGGCCAAGGTCAAGGCGGCCGGGATCGCGCGAGCCCCCTATTACAGCAAAAAAACAAAGCACTATTATATTTTGAGTGCCAAAGAGATGTGGACCTACCTGTCCAAGAACTTCCGTAAGGCTGACGCGATCTTCCCAGGTCCCGCAAAGACCTACAAGGACGCGGAGGCCTTCCAGGCCGGTTTCAAGAAGGATATCGAGCCCATCGTCAAGAGCCGCAAGGGGATCGTGGCATTCGAGAAGATCTTTGGCTACGGCGGGACCGGGCATGTGGACCTCTTCGATGGCCTGAAACTGTCCGATGCGCCGGACTGGTACCCCTCGATGCGGGTGCACCTGTGGTACGTGGTCGTCCCGGACGAGGGAGGCGCGTTGTGAGGGCGGGGGTCTTGGTCCTGGCTTGCGCGGTAGCGTCGGAGGGCCTGGCGATGGACCATGTCCCGGATGGGATTCATCGAGACGGGGTGGGCAGGGTGTTGCTGGGGAGGCCATTGCCTAAGGACCTCGTGCCGAAGGATGCAGAGGGGTCGTACGTCGCGGGGTACCACGCAGATGGTCAGCCCCACGAGGGGTTCCGTTTGGAGGCCCCTCCCGTGACGGTATTCCTGGACAGGGGTCCGTTCCAGCGTGCGTCCGCGAAGGGCATGGTGGACCCGTCCAAGGCGAAGGCGTTAGCCGGAAAGGCCGCCCGGGCCGCACGCGGGGGCGCGAAGGTCCGCATGGTCGTGGTGGACTCCGCGGACCTCAAGACCCGTGCCGGGGTCGGCGTGGGCAGCGACCTGGAGGCCCTGCGGGCCGCCTATCCCGACCTGCGCGTGGGTCCGGTCCCCCCGACGTTCGGCGAAGACGAGTGCGTGGCCACGACCTCCGTCTTGCCGGCGGTCCACTTCCACTTCAGGACCTGCAAGGCGGCCGAGGACGGAGAGGGCGTGGTCAGGGTTCTGGTGTTCCGCGAGTGAACTCGGCCCCGTGGTTAGATCCCTCGTCGGGAAACCGGATACACTGCACCACACGGACGCGGCGTGGCCCCCCGGTCACCCCCGAAGGAGGGCGACGATGAAGACTATCCACACCCCGCTGGTCGTGGGGGCCGTTCTGGTGGCGAGCCCGGTCTTGCGCGCCGAGGTCCTGCCCTCGGACGTGGCTGTGGTCGAGGACGAGGACGGGTCGCTGTCGGACATGACAACCCAGGCCATGCCGAACGTGTGGCTCCAGAAGGTGGCCTGCCTATTTTACGCGAAGTACCCTGACGAGTTCGATGCCATCTTTGTGTTCACGACCATCCCGATGTCCCTTCTGACGAACGTCCAGCAGGGGTGGCCCGTGAAGCAGACGAGCAAGGGGATCGGGCGGAAGCTCTATAGCCAGGCCGGGCAGTTTTGCTCGAAGAAGAACCGCCTGCGCCAGGCGGTGAAGATGGGGGACCTCCAGCAACTCCCCCACGACCCGGACGCGCTCTACACCGGCATCCCCATGTACGCCCTGAGCGGCATCGAGTTGATGGCCCACGAGTTCGGCCACCACTGGCTCGCCTCGATCACCTTCCAGAAGGAGGACGGGGTGAAGCACTGCTACGTGCGAGGGTACGAGCCCATGGGCGAGGTGCAGGGCGAGATGTGCGATGGCGGGGTTGAGAGTGGGTTCAACCAGCACTGGTCGTACTATTACAACTCGCGCTCGGTCATGTACGGCTCCTTCATCGAGGACACGGGGGATGGGTGGTTCAAACTCTGGTACGACAACCCGAAATACAGCGAGCTGGACCAGTACCTAATGGGACTGCGCCTGCCCGAGGAGGTCCCCCCGCAGTTCTTGGTGGACACCGGAGACCCCCTCACGGGCTCCGCGTCCCTGCCGCCCCAGTGGAACGGGAAATACATCACCCTCCAGGGGAAGCGGGTGGACTTCACCGTCGAGGACGTCATCCGGTCGCTGGGACCGCGCGAGCCCCCTCTGGAGCCCTGCCACTGGAAGGGGGCGCTGATCCTCGTGGTGCCCAAGGACAAGCCCCCGACCCCACAGCAGGTACAGAAGGTCGTCACCTACGGGCAGCGTTGGGAGTCGTTCTACGAGTGGGCTACGGATGGCCGAGGCTCCTTCGATGTCACCCTCGATGGGCGCGGGGCCGGGACCGCAGGCTGTCCCTCACCGACCGCGCCGCCCCCACCGGATGCGACCCCAGACTCGGCAATCCCGGACCGCGAGCGCGATCCGGGCCACAAGCCAGACCTTTGGACCGCGCCGGACCTCGGGGCTCCGCCGGAGACCGTGATCCTGGATGTGCCCGAGGGTACGCTGGCCGAGACCGAAACGGACAGCGGATGGCAAGACGCAGGAGGTCTGTGCACCCCGCACTCGCTCCTGTGCCATCCGTTCCAGTCGGTGGTCGTGCGCTGCAACTCGACCGGAGATGGCTGGAGAGAAGTCGAGGATTGCGGCGCCAGGGGGCTCCGGTGCGATCAGGGGGCGTGCGTGGCCGGCCCAGAAAGCGGCGGAACCGGCGGGGGCGGGTGCGTGGCCGGCGCGTGGCCCGGCTCGGGGTGGGCGCTCCTCGCGCTCGCCGCGCTCGCGCGAGTCCGCTTCCGCCGTCGTTGACCTTGCGAGGAGGTGGACTCGGATGCCCGAGGTCTCGCCCCAGGCCTGCGCGAAGTGCGCATCGCCGGTGCACCCCTCGGACCCTCGCTGCCCCCGATGCGGTGTACGCCGTCCCGCGGATGGCTGGCCCCCGGACCCCCGTATCGGGCAGACCTTCCTCGACCGCTTGGTCATTCGCCACCGTCTGGGTCACGGGGCCACGGGGAGCGTGTACCTCGCCGAGGAACCGGAATCGGGCGCGCGCGTGGCCGTGAAATTCTTGCACCGGACCCTGCGTGCGGACGAGGAACTGGTCAAACGCTTCCGCGTGGAGGCCGTGGTGACCAAGGCCCTCGGCATCCCCCAGGTCGTGCAGACCTACGACTTCGGCGTGACGGAGGACGGGACCCACTACATGACCATGGAGTACGTGGCAGGGCACAACCTCGCGGACCTCATGGCCGCAGGGCCCCTCTTCCTCGGCGACGCCATTGAGATCACGAGGCAGGTCCTGATGGCCTTGGATGTGGCCCATCGCAGGCACGTGATCCATCGCGACCTCAAACCCGGCAACATCCTGCTGACGCAGGCCGAGGACGGTCGCCCCCTGGTCAAGATTCTGGACTTCGGGTTCGCGAAGGTCTTGAGCGAGCAGGGCGAGGGCTTTTTCTACCCGGTCCGCGTCACGCGCGACCGGGTCGTGATCGGGACCCCCCACTACATGTCCCCGGAACAGGCCCGGGGCGAGCGAGACCTGGACGGGCGCACCGACCTCTATAGCGTGGGCGTGGTCCTCTATCAGATGGTGACGGGGGTCCCGCCGTTCGACGCCTCCAACCCGATGGACGTGCTGGTCAAGCACATCGAGGAGCCGCCGAGGCCGCCCACCGAGGTGCTGCCGGCCCTCCCCCGGGCCCTGGACTCGATCATCTTGAGGCTCCTCGCCAAGGACCGGGAAGCCCGATATTCGACCGCCGCCGAGGTCCTTACGGACCTGGACCGCGCCTTCCCTGCGACAGGTTCGCCCTGGCGCCTAGAGGAGGTCTCGGCCCGCGCCGCGAGGCCTTCACAGATCCTGCGGCAGGTCGGCGAGTTTGTCCCGGACCCCGTGCCAATCCCGGAGCACCCGCACCGCGGGCTTCCCTGGACCTCCATCCTTGCCGTGGTGGGTGGGCTTGCGCTCGTGGCGCTGGCCCTGTGGTGGTTCTTGACCTGATCCCCCGGCCCTGACTGGCGCGACAAAGGGGCGTCCGGCTGCTTTTGAGCGCCCTCGACGCCGCGGCAAGACACTCGCTCATCCTCGCGGGGGCGACGGGAACGCAAAAGAATGATATACTACGCTCCGCTTTCGCTCTGGGAGGTCGTTCCATGAACCTGCGAATGCGCACGCTTTCTTGGACCGTCTGCCTGCTCGTCGCCGCTTGTGGCGGAGGGGAGGGCCAGGCACCGGAGGATACGGACAACCCCTTCCTCCAGGACCAGCAAAACTTGGGCAAGCAGGACACCCTCTACCTGAACCCGGATGGGATTGAGGTGGAGGTGGACCTGGAAGCGGAGATCGAGGGACCTCCGTATCAGTTGCCGCGGGGCCCGGCCACGCAGGGACAGTTCGCCCTGACGTACCTGCGGAAGCGTGGCCACTTTTATCTCGAGTCGCTAGCCGAGGACGCCTCCTCGCGCGACCGCGTGGAGTGGCTGGTGGACGGAGAGTGGGTCCCCGCAGGGGAGGCCGCCTCCCTTCCCGCCGAGAAACTCAGGCACTGGCGCATCCGTGGCGTCAACGCGGTCCTCTTGCACAAGGCGAGTCAGGGCGTCACGGTGGGGAGTGTGTTCAAGGCGCCCGTGCCGCTCAAGCCATTCTCGATCATGGCGGACGCGGGTGACACCTGCGCGGACCCGGACGACCACATCGGCCTCTCCCAGTCCGTCTATTGGTACCAGTGGAACCCGGACAAGCCTTCTTGCAAGGTCCCGCTCCAGGATTTGACCGTCACCGTCTCGCGGATGTTTCCCTCCGGACCAGTCACCTACCCGGAATACGACCTCCTGGCCGCGGACGGGCGCATCACGGTCGTGATCCTGTTCGGCCAGATCGGGGACGACCCGCTGACCGACTCGGACATCGGGATGCAGGGGTTTCGGCGCATGGCCCGCTGGCTTCAGGACGCGGGCTTCACCGAGGTCACCCCCGCGCCCGTGGGCCGACGCTTCACGAAGACCGTCGGGGACATCGTTTTTGAGTACGACCTCTATTCGCCGTACGACTTCGCGGGGCTCGGGGACTTCGCGCACTTCCCGAACTTTCAAAAGGCCCTGCTCGAGCACGAGATTGTCGTGTACGACGGCCACAGCATGCTCGGGGCCTCTGATTTCTGGGCACGCCCCGAGTATCCAGATTTCTATCAAATCTTTCTATATGGTGGTTGTCTAGGATACGAATACTATGTCCGACCCATCCTGGACGGCAAGGGGGGCTGGGACAAGGTGGACATCGTGTCATCGGTGATCGAGGTCTCGGTGAGCGCCACGGAGTTCGCGGGGCCGTTCCTCGCCAAACTGATGTGGGCGGCAGAGCACGGCTGGAGCGTGTCCTGGAAGGACATGCTCGCCGCGATCCGCAAGCGCGTGGGCGATTCCACCTTTGGGGTGTCCGGCGTGCGGGACAACTGCTTCACCCCAGCGGGCTCGCGCTGCACGGGCGGCGAGGTCACGACCGGCGAGACGGTGCGCCACGAGGACACGACCCCCGTCACGATCCCGGACGGCAAGGAAACGGGCATCGTGCGTGCCCTGGACGTTCCCGACGACTTCATGGCGGCCTCGGTCTCCCTAGAACTGTCCATCGCCCACACGTGGGTCGGCGACCTGCGGATCACGTTGGAGCACGACGGCATCGAGGCCGTGGTCTGGGACCGGGCCGGAGGGTCGAGCCACAACATCCGCGACACCTTCGTGCTGGATGCCTTCGCGGGCAAGGGCGTGAAGGGCCGCTGGACCCTGTTCATCGTGGACGGGATGCCCGAGGACCAGGGAATCCTGGAGCGGTGGGCGCTCGTGCTCGAGAAGCCCGCAAGCGTCCCAATCCCCGCGACCCCGTGACCCGCCCTGTCAGTCGGTTCGCCTGGCAAGCCCTCGCAAGAACCCCAGGGCCTCCTCCCGGGTGCGGACCTCCCCACGCAACTGGGCGTCCTCGAGCGCTTCGAGGGCCTCCCCCACCCGAGGCCCCGCAGGCACGCCCGCTGCGATGACCTCCTGGCCCGAGAGCCACCTCGGCGGGTACAGGTCCTCGTGCGACCACTGGGCAAGCCGCGCCCGCGCGTGACGGATGCAACCATCGTCCTGGCCGGTCTCGCAAAGCCACGCATCGAGGATCTCGACCGCCAGGGCCGCCAAAGGGCGACGCACGATACGCTTCTCTTGGGCCACGTCGTCCCTTGGGAGCGAGCGGATTTCCTGCGCGCACCCGATGATGGCCTGGATGGCCTCGACCATCTTCCGACTGTGGCGTAGGGACCGGGCGAGCCTTCCGGCGCCCTCCACCCCGAGCGGCCACGCGAGCGCGGCCCATAAGGCCCGTTCGTCCTGACCTCGTAGCCGGTCCAGGACGCGCGCCGACAGGTCCACGGCCTCGCCAATGGCGAAGGCCAGGTCCGGCAGCACCGCTGCGAGGATGCCCGAGGCGTGCAGGAGCCGGAGTCCGAGCCCTGGGCGCTCGGTCCCGAGCAACTTCGCGAGTTCGTCTCGCACGCGCTCTCGGCTCACTACGCGCACGCCATCCGCGGCCTCGCGCACGGCCTCCCATGTCTCCTGCTCGATGGTGAAACCCGTCTGCGCCGCAAACCGCACGGCCCTCAGAGGGCGCAGTCGGTCCTCCGCGAAGCGGTCCGCAGCCGTACCGATCGCCCGGATCGTCCCGGCCCGGATGTCTGCGAGCCCGCCCACCAGGTCCACGACCTCGCCGGTCTCGGGGTCCATCGCGAGCCCGTTCATCGTGAAGTCGCGCCGCAGCACGTCCTCGCGCAGATGGGTGAAGCGTACCCCGTCCGGCCTGCGCCCGTCCGAGTACCGCAAATCCGCCCGGTACGTCGCGACCTCGTACTCGCGCCCCTCAAGCCGCACGCGCACGACCCCGAACCGGACTCCGACCGGGATTGTCCGGCGGAAAAGGGCCTGGACCTCCTCGGGCCTCGCGGACGTGGCCACATCGTACTCGCCGGGCTTCAAGCCCATCACCAGGTCTCGCACTGCCCCGCCCACGAGGTACGCCTCGTGCCCGTGCTTTCGCAGGGTGCGCACCACCTTGAGCGCGCCCGCAAACGCCGGGTCCCTCGCGGGCAGGGGGACGTTGTTAGGCTTGCGCCCCATGACTCGCAGTATGCCGAGGCTCGCGTGTGGGGTTCAAGCGAAGCGCCGCCAGAGGTCGTCTCCCGACACGACGCGAAAACGCAGGGGGCTCGAACAGACCTCGACCGGGCCCGAGTGGTCGTAGAGTTCGCCGTCCACGGTGAAGCGGCCCGAGGCCACCAGGTGGCCCGCGTCCGGAAAGGACGCGACCATGGGATGGGGGACCTCCCACAACAGGTGCGGCAAGAGCCTGACGACCTCTCCCGGCGACTTGCCGCGCACAACCTTGGCATGGAAGCCCAGTGCCCCCGGCGCCACGGTCAGGGACCACACAAGGCCGCGGGCGAGCATGAGGTCCACGGTGGACGCGACGGCCCCAATCGCGTCCCCAAAGCCCTGGTGGTCCACCTCAATCCGCGGGTCGGAGGGACGCAACAGGTGCGCGTGCTCGCGGTAGAAGCGCGTGCGGAGCGCGTACCCAAGCACGCCTTTGGCCAGAAGGCGCGCAAGGCCCACATATCCAGACCCCAAGCGGTCGCACAGGTCCAGGGCGTTCGCGACGACCTCGGAGCCAAAGACCATCCCGAGCATGGACCCGTTCGCCCTCGCCCACCCGCTCGCTTCCCGTCCCCCCGCGAAGGGACCAGATGGTCGGACCTCGAGCAGACCCAAGGAGCGCGCCGGGATGTCCTGGAGCGCGGCCTGTCCGTAGCGGGACAGAAACAGCGACACGGTGCGCACCGGGTCCCCCTTGGTCCCGAGCGCCCGGCTCGCGATGTTGTAGGTCCCGCCATTCAGCAAAAGCAGCACCGGCGGCTCGCGCAGCCCCTGGCTCCACTCCGCCTGAAATAGGCGGGCCATCGTGTTGATCGCGCAATGGATGGTCCCGTCACCGCCGTTGATCGCAAGGACGTTGACCTCGCGCTCGACGAGGAGGCACTGGATCGCCCGCTCGATCTCGCTTCGGTCCGCGGTCAGGACCGCGTCCGCGGCGCTGCCAAGCCGCTTGACCAGTCTGCGATGCGTCCAGGGGAAGCGGTGGTTGTGCTGGGCCGTGGGGTTAGTGAGCACGCCGAGTCGTACCCGTGCGCTCGCACCCCCGGCGCGGGCGTCGCGTTCGGCTGCTCGCTCCCTGGCCTTCAACCTACTTCGCCTTGCCCCAGAAGGTTCCGACGGGCGCGTAGGCGGTCCCGCCCACGACGAGTTTCGCGTCCCACTCGCACTGCTCCGTCTTCTTGCCGAAGGCGTCAAACCTCATGTTCTTGTCCGTGTCAAAGACCGGGCAGGGCGACTTGGTCCCGATGGTGAAGTTGTCGGACTGGGCGTCCAGGCTCAAGAGTTGCTGGCGCAGGTAGTTCGCGCCCGTGTCCACAAGGGCCTGGCACGCGCCCTCGACGAAGTTCTTGGTCAGGCCAAAGGTCTGGTTGGTCACGTTCTCGGCGAACTTCGAGCAGCAGTCGTCCGTGATCAGGCACTCCTTTCCGGCCAGCAGCGACCCGATCAGGGCCTCGTACGAGTCCACAGCCGGCAGCCCGTCCGACCCGTCTCCGAACACCTGGGGCAAAAGCAGTTTCTCGATGGCGAAGTTCACGAGCGCCCCGTACTTGAAGTTCAAGGTGTGAGGCGCGATGCTCAGTTTGCTCGCCTGGACGAGGTCCGCCTCGAAGTTCCCAGTGATGATGTCGGGAAGCCCCGGCCCACCGAGCGGGAGGTTCTTCCATCCGCAGTTCTCGTCCGCGGGGGGGCAGTCGAGGCCCAGTGTCCACCGCACGCGCACCGTGTGCCACTTCTCCTGGCAGGCCGCAGCGGGCAGGTGTCCGTTCGAGTCGGGCTCCTGGAGGAAGGTGAAGGTCGAGAGCAACTGGAACTTCGTCAGGATGTCGCCCACGTCCTTGCCGGTCCAGTAAATCTTGCCGCAGAGGCTCGGGTCTTCGAACGGGCAGTACTGCTCGATCAGACTGAGCAGAAAGACATTGAGAATCTGAAAGACCACATCCCCCGTGGTCGTAAGTTTGTTGATATCGGGGTTCTGGGGGTCCTGAAAGAGATACTCGCAGAAATCTTCGAGCGTGTCCTCACCGGCCTGGCAGATCAACAGCATGATCTGGGCGGCGGGGTTCTCGAAGAAGCCCACAATGGTGTAGACCACGTTGGCGACATTGGGCGGAAGCCCGCTCACTAGGTCGAAGGTGTTCGTGATATCGTACGAGCCCTTCAGCGAGGGCGGGATGTCAATCAGCGTCAGCTCGACGTATTTCTTGCCGCCCCACTCCACCTTGCCGTCGGTGTCGTTGCAGGCGTAAGCCTGAACCGGCCCCTGCCCAGAGCGCGCAAGTCCCAGAATGGTGTAATACTGAATTTTTTCGGTCTCAAGGTTCGGCAACTCTGCGAACACCGCGGTCTGCGTGATGTACACGTCCGGCGAGACCACGGTGGCCGTGGGCAGGTTCGCGAGGTTCAGGTCCGCGCACTTGGGCTTGCCCGTCCCACCCTGCTTGAACAGATAGACCTTGGCGGTGTCAATCAGGGGGTACATGCCCTTGTAGTCTGCGAATCCGACAGACAGGGGCGCGATGCCCTTGGGGTTGATCGCCACGTTGAAGTAGATGCAGGGCGTCTCCGCGTCGCCCGAGACGCACACCTTGACCTGGAACTGGCCGATCGCGGCCTTCACGTTCTTGACGAGGTTGGTCGTGGTGCCGTCCTGCCCGGTGTAGGTGATCTGGGCTCCAAGTCCCCCCACCTGGAAGGTATCGTTCAGGATCTCCCACGAAATCGCGGCCCCGGGGACCGGTGCCCCGCACGCGGTCAACTGGACCTGCAAGTCTCTGTCCTGGTTGTACGAGAGCACGATGTCGCAGACATTCTTCCCCTTGCACGGCTGATCCGTGTCCCCGACTGCCTGCACGAAGTCCAGTTTCTTCTGCGCGCAAGCGGGCTCCGCTTCGGCAAGGGTGTCCGCCGGCCCGAGGTCGGGCTCAAGCGCGTCGTAGTGGACGTCCGTGGTCCCCACGTCGGGTCCCGGCCCAGGACCCGAGGTCCCCCCACCTCCACAGGCGAGAACAAAACCGAAGAACCCAATGATCGTCTGGCGAATTCGTCGCGTATCCATCTTCAACACCCCTTTGAGGCCAGGGAACTTCTGAACGCAACACGGCGTTAGTATAACGAGTCTCTCGGAAAGTTGCAACACGTCCGATCCGCCTCTTTCGGTGGGAAACGCCGAGCGGTTCGCTCGCACACTATCCGCCACGTTCGCGCTCGGCACGGGTCGCCTGAACTACGCAGTCGAGGGCCCCACTGCCCAGCCACAGGTCCAACCAATCCCCAGGCGAGACATCTGTGTAGCGCTGGACTACCGCGCCGTCTCTCGTGCGGGCCAGGGCATAGCCCCGCTCGAGCGGCCCGAACGGGTCGAGGGCCCGGAGGCGCAGGCTCAAGGATTCCAGGCGGTGTCGCTTCGGCTCCAGGAGGCGTTGGCCGGCCGCCACGAGCCGGCAGGCTGCCTGGACGAGGTGCCGGCGCTCCTCGCGCAGGGTGCGCGCGGGGTGCCTGGCGTGCAGTCGCGCCACGATCAGCGCGAGCGCATGCCTCGGCCCGGTCAGAAGCCTCGAACCCGCGTTTCGTAGCCGGACCTCGGCATCGTCCAGGCGCCGGGCTGCCTGGTCCAGGGAGCGTTGCGCGGCGGCCCGCAGCCTGCTCTCGAGGGCCAAGAGGGTTGCCCTGATCTCCGAGATGTCCGGCACGACGGCCTGGCCCGCAGCGGTCGGCGTCGGTGCCCGCCAGTCGGCGGCCTCATCGCTCAGCACGTGGTCCACCTCGTGACCCACGGCGGAGACCACCGGCACACGCGAGCCAGCCACGGCGCGGACCACGGCCTCCTCGTTGAAGGCCCAAAGGTCCTCCATCGCCCCTCCGCCCCGGCCCACGATGATCACGTCCACGTCCGGGATGCGGTTGAGCGCCGCGATCCCTTGGACGATGGCCTCCGCCGCGCCTTCTCCTTGGACGAGGGACGGCGCGATAAGGATGCGCGCTGGGAAACGTCCCAGGGCTGTGCGCACAATGTCTCGAACTGCAGCGCCCTGAAGGGAGGTGACGACCCCGATCCGGCGCGGCCAAAAGGGGAGGGGACGCTTACGACTCGCATCGAACAGGCCCTCCGCAGCCAGGCGCCGCTTGAGGTCCTCGAGCCGCCGCAAGAGGTCCCCTTGGCCGGCCTCGCGGACGGCCTGGACCACGAGCTGGTAGCGACTGCCCCCGCTCCCGGCCCAGGCGGAAAGCCGTCCCTTTGCCACGATACGCTTGCCGTTTTGGATGATTACCGACTGCGCTGCCCGCGCGAACCGGTAGAGCACGCATTCGAGGGTCAAGGTGGAGGTCTCGCCCGGCGGCTTCTCCGTCAGCGAGAAGTAGGCGTGTCCGGAACTCGCGACACGAAACCCCACCACCTCGCCCTCGACCGAGATCCGGGGAAAGGTCCCCTCCAGGACCTCCCTGACCAGGGCCGAGACCTCCGCGACAGTCAGCACCCGGTCCGCGAAGGGGTCCACGTCCTTCATGTGGGTCCGCTTCGGCTCAGGAGGACAACCCTGGTCACCACGTCCAGACGGCCGCCACGCCGTTCCACCTGGGCACGATGGCGGCCTTGCCATCGGCGGCCGTGAAGTATAGGACAAGCCCAGCCCCCACCGCAGCGGCACCGACCCCCCACAGCGCGTAGGCCGCGTAACCTTTTTTGCGGGCACTGCTCACCTGGGAATCGTAGGTCGCCTGGTCCCTTGCGTTTCCGGCGTCCTTCATTTCCTTGTATGCCACCCCGTAGAGCACGGTCCCCGCCACCACCAGGGCAGCGCCGCCCCCGATCGCAGCCCATGACCACGTCCTCTGGTCCCACCCTGCCTCGCTCGGGGCCTCACGGACCGGGGGCGGCTCGGGCTTCGCCGGAAGCGGTGCGGTGACCACCTCGCGCGCAATCGGCAAAAGGTCCGCGCGGACCACGAGCGACTCCCCCGGGCCCAAGACCACACGCTGCTCGAACGGGTTGTAACCCTCGGCTTCCGCCCGGATGACATGGCTTCCCGGGTCCAGCGCCACGCGCACCGGGGTCTGGCCCAGGTCCCTCTCGTCCACCCGGACCCGGCAGGCCGGCGTCTGGCTGAGCACCTCCAGGGTCGCCTGTTCCGCCACGAGCCGGATCGTCACCTCGTTCGTGACCCCGAGCCGGACCACGACCGGGGTCCGTGCCTCTGCGTGGCCCGCCGCACGCGCGATCACCGTGTAGGACCCGGGACGAAGCCACACGGTCGTCCGGGTGAGGCGGCGCGTCGCACTCACCTCATCGAGCCACAGGTCCGCCCCGGCGGGCAGGGTGGACACGACCAGCCGTCCATGGGTCTTCTGCAACTCGGCCTCGGCCTGTGCGATGAGGTCCTCTGCCTCGCGACGCTCCTCGTCCGAGCGTGCCTCCTCGCGGTAGCGCATCGCGTAGTCCCATGCCCCAGCCGGGTCCTTGAGGCGCAACAAGAGCAGGGCGGCCACGTTGTACAGGTAGGCCGGGTCCTTGGTGATCTCGTACGCCTTCTTGAAGCCCTCGACTGCCTGCGAATAGCGCCGGTTGCGGGCGTCCCGCGTGGCCTGGTCCACGAGGGTCTGCACGTCGGGGGCCTGGGCCTCGGCCCGGGGCGGGGCAGACAGCCACACCGCGAGTACCATCGGGACCATCGCGACCATGATCCGACTGGTTATCATGCGTGCTCCCTCCGAATCAGCGCGTTCCCTTCAACCGGATCGTGTCCTCCACCGGCTGACCCCGGCCGGTCTTCAGAAGCCGGTCCACCTGGGTGTCTAGCCGCTTCCCTGGCGGACCACGTGGAACCTTGCGAGCCGTTTCGGGTGCCTGGCCACCCTTTTGGCCTGTCTCTCCGAGGCCAACGGACGGAGCCTGGGGCGATGCGAGCGCCGGGGTGGGCGGCGACGTGTCCTGGCCCGAAAGACCCGGGTCCGGTGCCAACGGGGTCGCCAAAGGCGCAGGGCCCACGTCCATCGAGGCATCGCGCGCCGGCACCGCCACGGGCAAGGGCTCCGGGGATGTCGGAGTTGGACCAGGTCCCCTGGTCATCAGGGCCCAAACCCCGAGCGCCAGCGTCACACCGGCCAGGGCCGCCACCACCAGGGCCCACGCAGGGAGGCGTCGGCGGGGGGCAACCACCGCGCGCTGCTCCCGAAACGGGGTCGGCAGGAGCGCCGCCGCGCGCGCCCCCTCCGGCGTGGGTACGGCCCGCACCACCTCGGTGGTCCGGTTGCGCACCACCACGGACGGCATGGGGATCGCGCTCTGGTCCTTCGCGGCCTCCGCGAGGAGTGCACGGCACTCCGAGGCGCTCTTCGGGCGCGCGTCCGGATTCGAGTCAAGGAGCCGCTGAAGGAGCCGCTCGAGGCTTTCGGGGATGCGCACCTCCGGGTTCACGTGATAGACGGTTGGCGCCCGCTCCTGGACCTTCTTGAGGGCCATGGCCAGCGGGGTCTCGGCCACGAACGGCGGCTTGCCCGCCAGCATCTCGAACAGGATCACCCCCACCGAGTAGAGGTCGCTCCGGGCGTCCAGTTCCCTTGCCTGGGCCTGTTCGGGGCTCATATAGGTGGGTGTACCAAAGGCCATCCCGGTCTGGGTGAGCGACTGTCCCTCTGGGTCGCGCATCTTTGCGATCCCGAAGTCGAGGACCTTGACGAAGTCCTCGCCGCCGCGCGTCTCCAAGAGGTAGATGTTGTCCGGCTTGAGGTCCCGGTGGAGGATGCCGTTCGCATGGGCCTCGTCGAGCGAATCGAGCACCTGGTCCACGATCCGGATGGCGCGAGCGGGTTCCATCGGTCCGCCCAGGTCCCGCAGTTCCTTGGCGAGGGAGCGGCCGCGCAGCAACTCCATGGCGATGTAAAGCGTTCCGTCCGGGGTCTGCCCGAAATCGAAGACGGTGATGGTGTGGGGGTTGTTCAGTTTGCTTGCGGCCCGGGCCTCCCGGAAGAAGCGACGGACCGCCTGCTCGTCCTTGGCGATCTCGGGCCTCATCAGTTTGAGGGCCACGTCCCGGTCCATCGAGTGCTGGTACGCCCGATAGACCGCACCCATCCCCCCGATCCCCAAGACCTCCTTCAGGGTGAATCGCCCGTCCACCGTGGTCCCGACCAGGTCCTCCTCGCGCCGGACCAGGAAGGTCGGGCTTCCATCGTTCGGACATCGCTCGACATCTCCATTGAAATGGCGACCGCAGGCGGGGCAGACCCGTGGCATTGGCAGCGACTCCTCGGGCTCAACGATACCCCGAGGGCACTCCGCTCGTCAATTTCGCGCAGGTTGCGCCCAGGACCCCGATTCCGTCACAATGCAGCCCATGACGTGGGTGGAAGTCGCAGGGACCCTTTTCACGTGCCTGGTCCCATCCGGGCTTCTCCTCGCCTTCATCCGAGCCCGTGCCCGCGGCGGGCTTTTGGACTGGCGGCCCCTGGCGATCACGTTCGTGTTCGGCATGGTCGCGGCGGCCACGGCCTTCTTCGTGTTCGAGCACCTCGCGGCCTTGCGAGTGTACCGGCCCCTCCTGGTGGGGACCCCGCAGGACGACCTCTCCCGCACGACCTTCTTTCTCGCTGTGGTCGGCCCCGTCGAGGAGTGCGCCAAACTGGCGGCAGCGGTCCTGGCCGCGACTGCGATGCGCGGCCAGCCAGCCCCGGCGGACTTCGTCGTGCTTTCAGGCGCCTCTGCCTTGGGTTTTGCCTCTGCGGAGAACTGGTATGCCATGTGGGCCACTGGCGGGCCGGACTTCGGACGCGCTGGGGTGGTCCCCTTCGTGCACCTGTTGTTCTCGTCTTTTTGGGGTTGGGGTCTCGGGGAGTCCGCCAGGCGCGGGGGGGCATCCTGGCCCGCGTACCTGGGCCTTGCCCTCGCCTCGGTGTACCACGGCCTCTACAACGCGATCGAGTACCACGGCGGGCTGTGGCACTTCGTCACCTTGCCCCTCGTCGCCCTCGTGTGGTTCTTCCTGGTGCAGACGCTGCGCGACCTCGCGCGGGTTGGGTCCTCTAAAAGATCGTGAAGAGAGGGGAACGCCCCGCGGCCTTCTGCAAGCGCTCCTCCAAACCCGCAAAGCCCGCCAGGTCCGCTGCCTCCTTCACCTTGGCCAGGCGCGAGCGGACCCTGGCCTGGATCGCGGCCTTGTACCGTGCCGACTTGCTCTGCGCGATGGGCGAGACGTCCACCTTGGCGAGGGCCGTGGTCGGGGCCAGGAAACCCTTCGCGGCCCCGACCGGGAGTACCGGGTACTCGACCATCCCGTTCTTGCGGACCGGATTCTCGCGGTCAATCTGCACGAACACCCCCTTGAACCACCGCTCGCCTCCCTCCTCAACCGGCTCGATGTAGACGATCTCGATCATTTCGCCACGCTCCTCGGGCTCGGTCACCCGGTGCAGGGTATCTGCCTCGAGGGCAAGGAGGGCCGTCTCGTCGTACAGGCGCTGCACCGCCTCGATGTAGCGGACCACGTGCGCGGCCAGTTCCTGGTTGAAGATGACCCCGGGAAACACGGCCTCCACCGAGAAGACCGGCTCCTTGTCCCGGTAGGCACGGCATCGCTCCAGGTATTGCTCGAGTTGCTCCGATGCCGCGGCCTGCGCCTCTGGGGTTGCGGCCTTCTGAAGCGCACTGAACACCGCGAGCGTGTCGTCCACGTGGGCCTTGACGACCTCCAGGGTCGTCCCCTCGCCTGGGGCGAGTTTCTCGGATCGCGCCTTGCGGAAGTACTCGAGGATGAAGGCCGCCTCCTTGATCTTGAAGTTCTCGATGGCTCGCTCCTTCATCACCTTTCCGAAGAAGAGCCCCACAAAGAGCACGACCACCGCGATGGCCGAGAACGCGATGATCCACGGCCTGCTCAGACCCTTCTTTTGGACCACGACCGCAGAGACCTCGCTCGGCTCCTTCAGCACTGGCGCCGCCTGGGCCGGCGCGTTCAGCGAGAACTCGAAGTCCGTCTCCTGGGTCCGCTTGCGAAGCGGCGTTTGCGGCGCCGCAGGCGCCTTGGTCGCGATCCCGAGCCTGGCCTTCAGTTCATCCAGGGAAGGGCCTCCTCCTCCGGCGCTTCGTGGTTGCGTCCCACCGGCCCCTTCCTTCTTCTCTTCGTCCGCCATGGTGTTCCCCCCGCTGTGACCGGCTACAACCCGCGCCCCGGTCGGGCCGAGCCCCGTATTCATACCACGAATCGGCTTGCGGAGGTGGAGCCCGCGCTGCCGCCGGTCCTACCACGCGAGGTCCGCAAGCAAGCGCACCTTGAACACCGACGGCATCCGGCCCCCCTCCTCATCCCGGAAGGCCGCACCGGGGCGGCACCAGCCTCCCTGCACGCCCAGGCGCAGGCGCTCGCGGCCTCGAAGCCGAACCGTGAACGAGACACCCCCGTCCACCTCCATGCCGAGGTCGCGCTCCTCCCACTTCCCGTGTGTCCAACGTCGCGGGTCCACTCGGTATCCGAGCGGATACCCCCCGTGCCCGGCCGTGTTGTACGCCCCGACGATTGGTGCGAGCCCCCGTGCCCACAGGAAGGCGAGCCGCAACTCGAGGTCCGGAAGCGGCCAATACCTGACCCTCGGGTACACGTACACGGCGTTCGTGATCGCCCCGTTCGTCGCTGCCATCTTGTAGCCGCTCGGGGCCTTGTAGAGGAGTGCCGGGTCCGACACGCGCTCGGTCTGAAGGGCACTCATACGGCCCAAGACCTCCTGAAAGAGGATCATCCCGACCTGGTAGTCCGGGTCGAACCGGAAGGCGCGGCCCACGTGGTCCATGGGGTCCGCGTCGCCCGAGGCCACCCCCGCCTCGACCCCTGGCTCAAGCCCGGCGTCCGGGATGAACGCCATTGCGCGCAGGACCGCGCCCCACTGCCGGATGTCGGCCCCGTCCCGCGCCCGTGGCGGGCCGCCCCCGTCTGCAAACTCAAGGCGGCCCAGCGCGTAGGCCCCCTCGCCCTCGACGTGCACCGAGGTCCCGCGTGAGTCCAGTGTGATCGTGTGGCGAAAGGCCGCATCCAACACGACGACCCTCAGGCGGTCGCCCGCGTCGTCCTTCTGCTCGCGAAAGGCGGCATAGACCCCCGCGAACAAGTCGTCCCCCCCACGCACCGCCGGACCCTCAAAGAAGGCAAACGCCACCCCCTGTCCGGCCAGGTCACCATCGAGTAGCGAGGCGAGGTCGTCCCGGTACACGAGGTCGGCGCCGAGCCCCACGTAGAAGTGCCGCGCGAAGTGCGACTGCGAGAAGACCAGCGCGGGTCGCGTCACGAACAGGACCCGCTCGACCAGGTCACCGAGGAGGGGGTCGTGGAAGGAGTCCTCGCGGTCCGAGCCGTCGTTCGCGACGAGTCCGAGGCCCCAAGACGAGGCCATTTGCCCCACGCGCAAGAGCCCGGCCGGGGAGGCCCACTCGAGAAACGCCTCGCGCAGGGTCGAGCGGTCGTAAAAGCGGACGCGGTCTCGGCGCACGAGCAGGGTGTCCTTGCCGATGTCCGTCGTGTCCCCGCCGAGAGAGCCCGCCAGGTCCGCCGCTCCGACCAGGCGCAGGGTGCGCGCCAGCCGGCCCTCGGTAACGACGCGCAGGCGGTGGTCGAGCAGGACCTGAAGACCGTCTTGGACCCCGTCGGGCCATGTCCGCCCTCCGAAGAAAGCCTCGTTCTCGGACAGGGGGAAATCGGAGGTGTAGGACCCGTGGACCCAGTACGAGCCGCGGACCGCAAAGGCCGCCTCATCTTTGGCGTCTTCCGAGGTCGGGGTCGCCTCGGGTTCTTCCGCCCTCACTGTCCCGATCAGACCCGCCAAGACCCCGCACACGATGAGCCCGCGACCATCCACCCTGCCACCTCCGGGTCCCGGACCCTTGTGTAGCCGACCTGCACGCGGGGGTCAAGGAGAAAGGCCTTGGCTAAAACGGAGGAGCGAGATCGAGAGAGGGCAAATCTCCCGGCGCGACGGGCGGTGTCCGGGCGGGGCCGCACACGCGCTCGGTCTTGCGGCACGAAATCGCCCCCGTGGGGCAGATGCGCAGGCACGCCCCGCAGCGGATGCAATTGTTTGAATCAATATAGATGTAGGTCGCATCACGTGGGAGGTCGGTCTCGACGTAGTCCACGACACGCCCGTCCTCGTCGTGAAAGACCCTCGTCACCTTCTTGATGCAGTCTCTCGGGGCCACCTTGATGCACCAGTCGCAGTGGATGCAGCGGTCTTGGTCAATCTCGTAGCGGTACTGGCAGAGGTAACAGCGCAGGGCGTTGAGGCGGGCCTCCTCGGGGCCATACCCGAGTTCCACCTCCCCGTGTGGGGAGCGGCGGTCCGGCCCCACGGTGGGCATAGGTGGGGGGGCGATGAGGTCGTGGTCGCGCACGCGCCCGGTCCACCCAGAAGGGTGAGGTTCCACCCGGATGGCCTCCTCCCGGCGGCGGCGTCCCATGAGGTAGGTATCCACCTCGTCCGCAACGGCCTTGCCGTCCGCGACTGCATGGATCACGTCGCGGCTCCCGTAACTGAAATCGCCGGCCACGAAGAGCCCGGCCCGGGTGGTTCGCAGGCCCCGGTGCTCGACCCCTTCCGGGAGCAGACGCAAGGTCCGACGCTGCCCCACCGCCGCGATGAGGGTCCCGCAGGGGACCTCGAAGCGCGACCCAGGCAGGGGCTCGACCCCAGGCCGACCGGTCTCGGGGTCGGGGTCGGTCAGGCGGGTGCGCTCGAACACGACGGCTCGGAGGCGGCCATGCTCGCAGCGGGCCTCGACCGGCGCGACCAGGGTCTCGACCCGGATGCCCTCGCGCCGCATCTCTTCGATCTCTGCGGGTGTGGCGGACATCTCGGCCTCGGAGCGGCGGTAGGCCAAAAGGACCTCACCGCCGTGCGCGCCGAGGAGCCTGCGGGCCGCGCGCACGCAGTCCACGGCGGTGTAGCCTCCGCCGATGACGATGACGGGCGGCTCGGGGGCCTCGGCCTCGTCCAAGTTGAATCTCCGCATGAAGACGACGCCGGGCACGACCGCGCGAGGGTCCAGCCCGGGCAAGGCGAAGGGTGTGGGCTCGATCGCCCCTGCGGCGAGGACGACTGCGTCAAAGGTCTCGAGGAGGTGAAGCACACGCATCGGGTCCACGTCCTCGCCCGTGCGGACCTCGACGCCGGAGTCCAGGATGGCCTGGATCTCGGCGTCGAGCACCTCGCGGGGCAGGCGGAAGGAGGGGATGGCCAGGCGCATCATCCCCCCGAGCACGCGCTCGCGCTCGAAGACGACGACCCTATGTCCGTAGCGCCGTAACTCCCGCGCCGCTGCGAGCCCCGCGGGGCCGGAGCCGATGATCGCGACCTGCCGGCCCGTCTGGGGAAACCACGGGGGCAGGGGCTCGACCTTGGGCTGGGAGCGCCCGTCCGCCGCGTAGCGCTTGAGGTGGCAGATCGCCACTGGTCCCTCCGAGCCGGTCCAGTGGTGCCGGCAGGCCGGCTCGCAGGGGCGGGAGCAGATGCGGCCCAGGACCCCGGGAAAGACGTTGTCCTCCTGGTTGATCCGGTATGCCCCATCGAGGTCCCCCCGCGAGATGGCCTCGATGTAGTGGGGGACGCGCGTGCGGGCTGGGCAGGCGGCCTGACAGGGGATGTCCCGGCGGTAGGTGGCGAAGTCGAGTGACGACGCGCCGAGCCCCGAGTCGACAGAGAGTTCCCGCAGTGGGGGCGCTTGCTCCATGCCAAGGTCGAGGGCCTCGACCGCGGCCTGATAGGGGGCGACGCCCTCGCGGGCCACGTGGTCCGCAAGGGTCTCCCCCTCGCGGCGCGAGGCGAGGAAGACATCCAGGATGGCGCGGGTCACCTTGGGGCAATCCTCCAGGCGGAAACTGCCGATGGGCTGCGCGTGCCGCTCCTGCGTCCCTCCGATGGCGATCTCGTAGCCCTCGACAGAGCCCAAGGCCTCGCGTAGGCGGGCCCCGCGGAAGCCGATGTCCACAATCCGGTAGGGGGAGCAGGCGTTCGGGCAGCCGGTGATGTTGAGCAGCACCGCGTCCCGGATGGGCTCGTATCGGGGGTCGTCCACGACGGGGCGGAGCAGGGCGAAGAGGTCGTGGGTGCGAGAGACCGCGAGGGGGCAGAAGGTCGTACCCACGCACGGCACCATATCTTGAAGGCCCTCCAGCCCGTCTGTGGCGAAGCCGGTCTCCTCAATCGCGTCGCGCAAGGCCGCGACCTGGTCCGGGCGGACCCCGTGTATCTCGACGTTCTGGCGCTGGGTGATGCGCAGGTGCTTGTCGCCGTAGATCTCGGAGAGTTCCGCGAGGCGGCGCAACTGATGGAAGCGCACCTCACCTCGGTCCACCCGAGCGCGCACGATGGCGAGGCCGTTTGTGCCCACGGGGTCCGGGGCGGTGAGGGGGCGCTTGGGCCACGCAGGTCCGTCGTCGGCGATGGGTTCGGTAGCGAAGAGGCGGGTGTCCACGCCCCGCTCCCACAGGTCAGCGCTGACGAGGCGACGGCACTCCTCGATCCCGAAGCGCTCAACAACGAACTTGAGCCGGGCCCTGGCGCGGTCGAAGCGGTCCCCGTGGTCCCGGAACAGCCGCCCCACGGCGAGGCACAAGGCGATGACGCGGTCCCGGGGGACGAAGGAGAAGAGTTCCTGCCCCACGTAGGGCTTCCAGCCGTGGCCTCCCCCGATGAAGACGCGGTAGCCGTGCTCGATGTGGCCATTGCGGCGGCGGGCCAGGGCCACAAGCCCGATATCGTTCATGCGCGGCTGGGCGCAGGCAGCGCCGCACCCCGAGAAGGAAATCTTGTGTTTTCTCGGGAGGTTGTCGAGTTCCCGGTCCTCGAGGAAGGCCCGCGAGGTCGCAACGGCGTCCGGCAGGACATCGAAGCGGCGATGGGGGCACACCTCGGCCCAGGGGCAGGCGACCACATTACGGTTCACGTCCCCGCATCCGTGGAAGGTCGAGAGCCCCGCCCGGTGCAGGTCGCGTAGGAAGTCCGGCAGGCGCGCGCACTTGAGCCAGTGCATCTGCACGTCCTGGCGCGTGGTGAAGGCGACGCGGCCCTGGGCGTAATCCTCGGCGATCCGCGCCAGGGCCCGGGCCTGTGCCGAGGTCAAGACCCCGCCGGGGACGACCACGCGCGCCATGTGGTTGCCCGGCTGGCGCATGTTGTAGATGCCGTACCACTTGGCGATCACCGCCTCGTCCGCGGACATGGCGCCGCGCCGCGCGATCTCGTCGAAGTCCAGGACGAGCCCGGCCTCCTTGATGTCCTCGTCGTGGCTGCGCACGCGGAAGCGAAGTGTGCGCTGCATGGTCTCGCTCCTATTTTTCGAAATAGAGGGGGGTGCTCAGGTAGCGCTCGCCCGTGTCCGGGAGGATCACCACGATGCGTCGCCCCTCGAACTCGGGCCGGGAGGCGATCTTTAGGGCCGCGGCGGCGGCGGCCCCAGACGAGATACCTACGATGAGGCCTTCCGTGCGCGCGAGGCGCCGCGAGGACCGAAACGCCTCGTCGTTCTCGATCTGAATGACCTCGTCCACCACACTCGGGTCGTAGTTGTCCGGGACGAATCCGGCCCCGATGCCCTGGATCATGTGGGGTCCTGGCTGGCCCCCAGAGAGCACAGGCGAGCCAGCCGGCTCCACGGCGAACACCCGGATGGCCGGATCGCGGCGCTTGAGTTCCCCTCCGGCCCCGGACACGGTACCCGCGGTTCCGACACCGGCCACGAAGGCGTCCAGGCGACCGCCCGTGTCGTTCCAGATCTCGACCGCGGTGGTCCGACGGTGGATGTCGGGGTTCGCAGGATTCGAGAACTGCTCGGGCATGAAGGCGCCTGGGATGCGCTCGACGAGGGCGTGGGCCTTGGCCACTGCGCCCGGCATCCCCAGGCGCCCATCGGTGAGCACGATCTCCGCGCCCAGGGCCTGGAGGAGGGCGCGACGTTCCACACTCATCGTCTCGGGCATGGTCAGGATCAGACGGTAGCCCTTGATGGCCGCGACGACCGCGAGCCCGATCCCGGTGTTGCCCGAGGTGGGCTCCACGATGACCCCACCAGGCCGGAGCCGGCCATCGCGCTCCGCGGCCTCGATCATGGAAAGCCCGATGCGGTCCTTGACGCTGCCCCCTGGGTTCCAGGCCTCGAGTTTGCCCAAGATTTCTGCGCGGACCCCGGCGTCCGCAGCGAACCGGGACAGGCGAACCAGGGGAGTCCCTCCGATCAGGTCGAGCGCGCTCGATGCGATCCGCTCCCGCGCTGCGTCAGGGACCGGCTCCGACTCCTGAAGGGGCCTTGCGCCCATGATGACCTCCACCTTCGCGCACCCGCTTGGTGGCACCCGCTCAGATGCCTCCGCCGTTCGTGTGCAGGCCGCACTCCTTGGTCGCGCACGACTCCCACCGCCACCGCCCGGCCCTCGGGTCCTCGCCGGGCAGGACAGGCGTGGTGCAGGGGGCGCAGCCGATCTGGGTGTATCCCTGCTCGTAAAGGCGGTGATACGGGATGCCGCGCTCGCGGATGTACGCCCACACCTGCGCCGTGGTCCAGTGCACAATGGGATTGTACTTCCGGATGCCTCCGTGGGCCGCGTCGATCTCTACCTGGAGCACCTGCTCGCGCGTGACGGACTGCTCGCGCCGCATCCCGGTTACCCAGGCGGTGAGGCCATTGAGCGCCCGGGTCAATGGTTCTACCTTGCGGATGTGGCAGCACTCCTTGCGGTCCGCGACGGATTCCTTGAAGGAATATAGTCCCTTGCGACGCACGAGGGCCTCGACCGCGTGCCGGTCCGGGAAGACCCACTCGATCTCCTTGCGGTAGCGGAGGCGGATCTTCTCGGCGAGTTCGTACGTCTCCTCGTGCAGGCGCCCTGTGTCAATCGCAAAGACGCGCGCCTTGGGCTCGATGCGGACCATCATGTCCAGGACCACAATGTCCTCGGCCTGAAAGGAACACGCCAGCGCGATCCTTGGGTGGTGCTCGGTGAGGGCCTCAAGTAAGACGCGCATCGGGTCACGGTCGCTGGTGTCGTCCATCTTCTCGTTCCTTTCGCTTCGTTGCCAAAAACGACAAGGCCGTCGGGAATATACCAGAAATCGCCTCAACTTTATCCGATTCGGCGAAGGCAGCGAACAATGCTACGTGCAACGCCCTAAACACACAAAGCAATCTGCCATCCGTAGCCACGAGCCACCGCATCGGGGACTGCTGAAAGCACCCTTACTTTGGGGGCCTGCCGGTCGGGCAGTCCTGGCGCAGGCGGCAGTCCTCGCACCGGGGCTTGCGGGCCAGACACACCCTGCGGCCGAGCCAGGTCAGTCGGTGGCAGAAATCCGACCACTCGGATGGTGGCAGGAGGGCCATCAGGTCGGCCTCGACGCTGTCCGCGTCGCGTTTGTCAGAAAGCCCCAGGCGGCCCGCGAGCCTGAAGACGTGGGTGTCCACCACGATCCCGGGCAGGCCGAAGCAGTTGGTCCGGACCACGTTCGCGGTCTTGCGACCGACCCCCGGCAGCGCCACGAGGTCCTCCATCGCTTGCGGGACCTGGCCCCCGTGGGCCTCGACCAGGCGCCGGCAGCAGGCCTGGATGCTGCGCGCCTTGGCCCGGAAGAACCCCGTGGGGCGGATGATCGCCTCGACCTCGCCTGGGTCGGCCTCTGCAAGGGCCGCGGCGTCCGAAAAGCGCCGGAACAGGAGGGGCGCGACCTGGTTCACCCGCTCGTCCGTGCACTGGGCCGCGAGGATCGTGGCGACCAAAAGTTGAAAGGGGTCGCGGAAGGCGAGCGCGGTCCGCGTGTCGTCCGGGTACCAGTCCGCGAGGGTCGCGGCGATTCGTCGGGCGCGTTCGCGCCTTTGGGCGAGGGACTCCATCCGGGCCTCCTGGGCGTGCGTCCTCGACGACTGTATCGCAAGACCGCGCTTTCGCGCTACACTCCTTGCGTGGCGCTCACGTCAGGACAACGGTGGGGTCTCGCGGGGACGGCCCTCGCGATGCTTGTCTGTTCGGCCCTGCGCTTCGATGGTCCGACGCGCGGCTACTGGGACACGTACATCGCCGTGCCCGCCATGTTCATGACCGGGCAGCCCGTGGACCTGCACCGGATGGACGGGAGCCCGAGATATCATTACACCCTGAAAGGCCGCATCCCGGACGATACCTACGACCCCTCACCTGGGGGCTTCGGCATCGCCTCGCAGGACCAGCGCATCGGCACCGCGATCCTGTTCGCCGCGCCCTTCGCCCTGTTCAACAAGGCCGCATTCCGGTGGACCTACGCCGCGACGTGGACGCTCGCGTTTTTGTTTGCCTTCGCGGCCTTGCGTCGCCTGGTTGGGGGCTTCTGGAGCCCGTACGCCGCGGCTGTGTTCCTGGTCCTGAACCCCTTCTCGCTGTATCTCGACCGGCTGAACGGGAACCAAATCGGACTATTCGTCCTGACCTTCCTGTGGTACCTGCTGACCGGCCCTGCGCCCCGGTGGTGGCTGTTGGGGCTGGTCTATGGCCTGCTCGGGGGGATCCGGAACGAGGCAATCGTCCTGGCGCCGCTGTTCCCGGCGTTCGCCTGGCGGCAGTCCGGGGGCGCGTGGCGGCCCGTGCTCGCGCGGATGGCCGCGTTCACGGCCCTGGCGGCCCTGGCGATCTGGCCCGTGCTCGCCTGGAACGACTTCGCATACGGCGAGGCCCTGATCCACCCCTCGCAGGTCGCTCGCCTGGAGGGGTTCCGGCCCACGTTCCCGCACCGGTTTTGGGGGACCGAGTTCCAGTTCAACGGCCTGTTGAACTGGCCATTCCACGACCACGTCGTGCGCACGCCCCACTTCGCGTTCCCGACCTTCCTGCACTGGCCGCTTGCGGCGCTCAAGTCCTTTGGCCTGGTCGCCTCGGCCCTCGCGGCGGTGGGGGCCCTGGTCCTCGCGCGCCGGCGCCGGTTCGAGGCCGCGGCCCTGGGGTTCTGGTACGCAGTCGTGGCCTTGCTCTTCGCCTTCCAGGAAAACTGGGAGGAACTCAAGCAGACCTTCATGGCCCTGCACCTGTTCCCGGTCGCGGCCTTCCTGGCCGCGGGGCTCGTGTGGCTGTGGGAAGGCCGCCGCGAGGTCCGGCGGTGGGTCGCGGTCGCGGCCGTGGCGGTCGCGATGGGGGTGGCGGCCCGGGCCGCGGCGCTCCTCGACGTCCCCGCGGACGAGCGCTGGTACGTCCGATTCCCGCACGCAGCCCGCAACGAGTCGGGCCTCGACGGCCTCCCGGAGGACAGGCGCAAGGACTGGCACTTCTTCTACACCCGCGAGACCCCGGACGAGGTCGCGCGGGAGCGCGCGCACATGACCTCGCCCGCGCCGTGGCCGTCCCTCTACCGCCCGTTCGTCGCGCCGCCCGCGGACGTGCTGGAGCGGATAGCCCGCGAGCCCTTCGAGCGGGAGCACCGGACCCTCGCGGTGTGGAGTTACATCTATGAGTGACGGGACGGGGCCTGAGGCCCGCTCGGTGCGGGTCACGATGATCCGGTGCGCGACCCTCCTGATAGAGTGGGGGGATTTCCGCGTCCTGACCGACCCGTGGTTCTCGATGAGGCTGTGGGTGATCCCGTGCCTGAGGCGCCCGGGGCTCGGGGTGGAGGCCCTGCCGCCCGTGGACGCAGTCGTGGTGTCGCACCTGCACCCAGACCACTGGGACGCGGCGGCCGTGGCGCGCCTGCGCCCGGCCCCGCGGGTGGTCCTGTTCCCCCCGGGAGGGCTCGCCCGCGCGGGGAGGGGTGCTGCGGGCTGGAGGGAACTCGCCCCCTGGAACGACGTGCTCGTGGGCGAGGTCCGGGTCTTCGCGGTCCCGGGCCCGCACACCGGCCCTGGACCCGAGGAGGTCAACTACGTCCTGGACTTTCCGGGCTTCGGGCGGGTCTTTTTCGGCGGGGACGCGCGCTACGATGCGGGGGTGCTCCATGAGGTAGCGAGGCGCTTCGCCCCGTTCCGGGTGGCGATGCTGCCGGTCAGCGGGACCCTCGTGCTGGGCCGGCGGACCGTGATGGGCCCGCGCGAGGCCGAGGCCGCGGCGGACCTCCTGCGCGCCGACTTCGTGGTCCCCATCCACGAGGGCGGGGTATGGCTGAGCCTGCCCCCCCTGTCCCTGCACCCGGGGCGGTCCCGCGACGTCCAACAGCGCTTCGAGCGCCGGGGGGAGGGGAGGCGAGTCCGCGTCCTGGCCGAGGGCGAGTCGTGGACCTGCCCGGAGGCCGCGTCCGAGGGAGGCCGATGAGGACCCTGTCCCGGCGGCCCCGGGCGAGCGCTGCGGCGCCGAGGCACCCTGGCCCCGCGCCCGATGAGCCGCGGCTCACGGGGAGGGGCGGGGGGGTCCTCTCGGGTGGCGAGCCGCCGCAGCCGAGCCCCGGGCGGGACGGGGACCTGACCCGACCGGCATTCGATTCGAGGATTGAGCCATACCCCGCAATCGGACGCTACCCGTCATCTGACCCGAGGTGCAGATTTTCGCAATCGGTCCTGGTGAGCCAGGGGCGGGGCCGACCTCTGGGACCCTCCCGTCGTTTTCGATGTCGTTTTCTAGGGTCTGGCGCCACACCATCCGAGAAGATTGACCGTCGGGTGTCCCCGCGGCCTCACTCCGGGCAGGCTTCGAAGAAGTCCACCAGCACGTCGAAACCTTGAGCCGCCTCGTCCACCGGCCGGCAACGGATGGAGGCCACGACGTGCATCCGGTCGTCGTCCGTGACCACGGTGGCCAGGCCAACAACCCCCGGCACAAACGCTGCTCCACAGGCCGGCCCAGGGTCGAGGACCTCGCGGTCCCACGTCCGGGCCACCCCGCGTTCCTTCCACACGTCGATCCGGTCCTCGGACGCCTGGACGAGCCGTCCCTTCCCGTCCCCCTTCGAGACATAGACCTGCGTATCTGTCCAGTACCCCAATGTCTCATCTGTTGGTGGGACCGGGAGTGTTTCCAGGGGTGGCTCCTGTTCGGGAAAACACCACAGTCCCTCTGGCCAGGCCCCGCACTCCACGCCACCCCATTCGCTGCGCTGCGGCAGGCGGTAGCGATACCATGCCGTGGTCTCGGCGACATGGTCCCAGGCCATGAATGCGCACTCCGCAACATGGGCGCGCGACGAGAAACCGTAGTCCCCGACCGCGTAGAACCGCCACCACCTCCCCGAACGGTCGATCCCCAGGGCAACCGCATCCAACCACGAGCCGTTGTCTCGAAACCACCGCAATCCCCACCAGCCGTTCGCGAAACCGACGAAGTTCCCCGAGGAATCCACACCCAGTTCCGCCTCCTGGTAGGGCGAGTCGTAGGGCGACGCCCATCCTTCCCAGGCCCCGGGACGAGCACGCCTTGCCTCGTAG